>BNJU01002609.1_pt1 | contig 152012 bp, 277 predicted proteins | sample 8539281 | NCBI WGS metagenome assembly BNJU01 (sample SAMD00202456, study PRJDB9452) | human saliva metagenome | isolation source: human saliva | place: Japan
GTTACGCGTATTGCTGGATTAGAAGGAAATATTGTTGATGACCGTCATCGTTGCTATAATCCCGATATTTTATTAGAAGAGTGACTTTATGTTGTTTTTTTGGACGTGAAACAACTGGTTTATCAAAGGATTTACACCCATTATTGAATTAGCAGCTGTAAAATGCATAAAGGAAATGTTATTGACAATGGAAGAATTTATTGATCCAGGACATCCTTTAATCTGCGACTACGATCCACCAACAGGCTATAGAAGATATGGTTCGTGGCTCTAAATCACAAGCTCAAGTCCCAAAAGAATTTGCTGAATTTACAAAAGATAATTTTAGTGGCGCACAATGCGAGTTTCGGATATGGGATTCTTAAATACTGATATGAAAGAAGGATTAGAGAAAACACAACCGGTTATTGATACATTAGAATTATCCAGATTATTACATCCTCAATTAAAATCTCACCGTTTAAATACATTGGCAAAACGTTATAATGTTGCTCAGAACAAATATCAATGCGGTATTTTGACCAGAACAACAGGACATTGTCATATTTTCTTAAAAGAAGCTGCTAATGATCATGGGGCCCATTTATCATGACCAATTGAATACGAATTTACATCCAGAAGTATTCAAAAATGGTCGCCATTCCACGCGCAACGATTTTTGCTAAGCATCACAGATTGAAAGAACTCTTTAAAGTAGTACAGCTTCAAATGTACAATATTTTTACAGAGTTCCGTATTTTGCGTAGCATGTTAATTGAGAAGAGAGATTCATTTTTAATTGGTTCTGGGTGTAGCGAAGGGAAGTCTTTAGCCAATGATGCAAAAGGCTATGAAGAAGTTTAAAGAAAAGGCTAAATTTTACAATATATTGAAATTATGCCCAAAGCAGTTCATCGCCCATTAATTGACAAAGAACTCATTCGAAATGAACATCATCATCTAGAAGAAATTATTAAAAATCTGTGAAATTAGAGAAGAACTAGATATTCCAGTTGTCGCAACAGGGAATGTTCACTATTTAAATCCTGAAGATAAAATTTATCGAGAAATCTTATTAACTTCTGTGAATAATGGACAAAAATTAAATTATCCAGATGTACATTTTAGAAACGACCAACGAAATGCTAGATGAATTTGCCTTTTAGGAGAAGAGAAAGCCAGTTGTTGTAAACACTCATTGCGAATGATCAACTAGAAGTAGATTATCCCAATTAAAGATGACTTGTATACGCCTAAATTGAGCGTGGGCAGAAGATGAACTACGAAATTAAGTTATGATAAAGCCTGAATGGTATAGAATTTTGTTGAAAAACGTATTGATAAAGAATTGAAGAGACATCGGAATGAGCCTGTTATTTACTTAATTTCAAAAATTAGTGCATAAGAGCAATGAAGACAATTTAGTAGGTTCTCTGGTCTGTGGTTCTTCTTTAGTAGTTGACTTTAACGGCATACCGAAGTAAATCCATTAGCACCAATAATTATCGTTGTCCAAACTGTTGTTATTCAGAATTTTCTTTACGACGGTTCTGTCGGTTCAGGATTCGACTTACCAGAAAAAGATTGTCCAAATGTGGAACACGTTCTAAAAGATGGACATGATATTCCATTGAAACGTTCTTAGATTCTATGGCGATAAAGTACCCGATATCGATTTAAACTTGTAAATATCAACCACAAGCGCATAACTATGAAAGTATTATTCGAAGATTATGTATCGTGCAGGAACGATTGGTACCAAGTTGTATAAAACAGCCTTTAAGGCGTAAAGGATACGAACGAGATTTAGGATTAGAATTTAGACAAGCAGAAATTGATCGTTTAGCAAAAGGTGTAAGCAGGGTGTTAAGAGAAGTACTGACAACAATCTGTGGGGGATTATTGTAATTCCAGATTATATGGATGTGTATGACTTTACTCAATCCAATTCCCAGCAGATGACCAAAATGCAGAGGAAAACGACTCCACTTGATTTCCGCCCTATCCATGATAATGTATTAAAACCTCGATATAATGGACACGATGATCCGACTGTGATCAGAATGTTACAAGATTATCAGGAATTGAACTGAAGGATATTCCACCAGATGATCCAGAAGTAATGAAAATATTTGGTGAATAGAAGTAATAGGGAGGACTGAGAACAAATTGATCTGAATATTGCACACTTGAATTCCTGAGTTTGGTACAAAATTTTGTACGTGGGAATGTTAGAACAAAGAAACCAACCACCTCACAGAGTTACTACAAATCCTGACCATCTCATGGTACAGACGTATATCTTGAAATGCAGAATGATTCGGACCACCATGTGCATCCCACTTTCTGAAGTACTGGTTTGTCGTGACGATCAGATGGCGTACTTAATTCATAAAGGTGTTGGAAAATGGTGCAGCCTTCAAAATTATGGAGGGGGTACGTAAAGGAAAGGGAATTACAGATGAGTATCAAGCAATGATGCGGAGAAAATAATGTTCCAGAGTGGTATATTGGATCATGCTTGAAGATGGAAGTCATTGTCTCGAAAGCCCATGCGGCAGCCTATGTATTAATGGCTTTACGTGGTAGCGTGGTTTAAAAGTTCATAAACCTTTGTTGGCACACAGTTATTAGCGACCAGTTCGCACAAGACCTTGAGACTGTGGCGATGTCACAAGGAGAGAAGTGATCAAGCAGAATGAAGGAAATTCGAGATAAAGGCACGATGCAAGCACCAAAGAAGTAAACCCTATTAACGGTACTTGAATTAGCTAGAAATGTGAACGTCTAGCTTCAAAATGGTAGATATTGAAAATCAGACGTGAATTTTGGTGATTAGAAGGAGATAGTTTGAACTACCCATTTAGATCAATCTCAAGGGATGAGGGTGGAACGTAGCGAATCAAAGATAGTTGAAGCAAGACAAGAACAAACTATTTATTTCTAAAAAGACGTAGCAACACGTGGAAAAAGTTTCTAAAACTTTACACTGATTACAGGACTGTGCACAAAGTATTAGATGACTTACCAGATGAAAATCAATTATCTGTTTGATTTTTAATAGGCAAAATAGACGACTTCGATCGTCTATTTCTTTATAATATTTTTCAATTTGTAAGAACACTCGTGGTAGCTTCTCTTGTAGGTTGTTACCTTTTGATATCTAATTTATTGTTGTCGAGATGAGAGGAATAGGATTTCAATTTGAATCGCTCTGACATTTGCTTGTTTGGAAATTTCATGAATAATATTTCACCTTTAAAGGGCATATCTACTTGAATGGATAATTTCTTTCTTTTTCAAAACAATCACAATAAACCAAATGATGAAATGGTTGTTCATTTAGTGACTTATAATAATCTTATCTGTTTTTAAAATGTTTATCGAACATAACTTTGTAAAATCTAGTAAACAAATGATTGAATGATGTTGTTTTTACTGTTATTTGTTCTAATATTACATCATAATAAGGTGTATAATATTTTGTATCCATTCATTTTGTAAGTTTCTTGATGGATATTGTTTAAATAAAGGTATTCCAAATTCATCGTATCTTGGAATGGTAGAATTAGTGGATGTGTGGACAATAGAAGTATCTGGACGGTTGGCTTACCCAACAACATATCTAGAAACTAGATGTAGAAACTTTTGTAAATGGAAAGCTCTTTACTCAATAAATCAATACGTATGACTCGAAGTATGAATTCTTCTCGTGAGATTCATGTCGGTTTTGAATTAATACAGGTAACACAATGCCTGATATGCGAATTGAAACTGATAATGGGAGGAACTAGGTGTGGGGTGTGATTGACACGTCTCTGTAAAATCCCTCCTATTTTCTATTGTAGTTATAAGTTTTTAACATAAATGGAAAGTTTCGTATGACAGAATAGATAGTGTATTTAGCATAATGTTGTAAAGGAGGAATGAGGATGAATCAACGTAGAAATTTGATGAAATGCATAGTATTTAAAGGAATTTGCTGCAGAAGTATTAGCTTAGTGCATCAGATTTCAGAGAAAGAATAAAATATACGCCTCCTATCATGCATTATTATCCAGAATTTCTCAACATTTTTATTATCGTATCGTAGTGAGCATGACAGGCCAGGAAATATGTAGACGATAATGGTACGTTATTTCTGCAGAGATGGAATTAGAATACAAAAGCAACGGAAATTTCAATGACTTATGGTGAAATGGTTGATGCATCTGTGTGGAGTCAATTATTAGAATTTCGAAAAATATTCTCAAAAAGCAAAGTTAAAACACGTTCATGTTATTTTATAATTATTGTCTCATAGTACATTTTATAAAAGTAGAAATTTATCTGCATAGTATCAGTTAGTTATGCCACATTGTTATAATAACTTTGTGCGCATTCTAGTAGCTCAGCAGGATAGAGCAGTGTGCGCCTTCTAAGCGAACGGTCGGGGTCGAACTCCTCCCAGAACAGTCAAGAATGAGAACGTTGTTTAATCAACGTTCTCTCTCATAAAATTAAAGAGTTTGAAGAATGCTTCAACCGTGCTCTATAAAATGTGTTATAATAATGTGTGGACAAATGGTGTCAATTATTTTGACAAAATGGAGGACAATGAATGAGTGAGCCAGTTGTTGGATATGTCATTCTACAGAAAGTTTGATTCTGTTGATGGACCAGTGAGTTCGGTTGTGACATTCTATGCAAGGATGTGTTACTGCGATACGAGGTACACTATAATCACGGATACCTTGGAATCTTGAGGTGGGAGGACAAAGATTACAAGTCAAGAATTATTAGAAGACAGTTTGCGTTATCGTGCTTTTAGGGTATTGGCGACGACAAACTATATTACAAGTTGGTCGAACTGATTTCTTCGAAACGTTGTAAATAAGATTCCTTACCATTAAATAGTTGTGGAATACGGCTATGATCCATTCTTTGATAAATTTGAAGACATTGACTATCTGACTAATTTTATTAGATGCTTAACTTATTTGATGAGACAACATGATTATCAGCTTGGACTGGCAAGAAATGATTTTACAATTGCGAATGTGCTTTGCGAAAAGATCAACTGGTTGGATTCACATCCTAGATTTCCTGAACGATTTCAGATTTATGATGAACATTCCCAAAGATTAGAGTAGATTTCATGTAGCAGGGTTGAAAATGTGTACTAAAATTCGAAGTTTACCATATCATCATTTAGGTGTTTTACAATGGAAAAGATTAGGATTCCTTAAATTAGAACGACATGAGATCATCAACAAAAGAACGTTGCAATGCAAATCATGTATTTTAAGAACGAGGCCCAGGTATTTGGTAGCTCTGGTTTTCAAACATTGTGGTAAAATAGTCACGATAAAATTATGAAAAGAGGATCTAGATACGAGTAAAGTGTGTAGTCTTTGGGACACCAAAATCTAGACACAGATGCTCATGGGAAGGATCAGCACTGTATGCTTAATATTCAAATAATTAGGGTGAAGCAGTTGTCAGGAAAGCTAGCCAATAGAACGCAAATGCAGAACCAACGTGCACAATGACGCAGATACGTTGTATCTTCAGTTGGTGAAGACACAGATCTCGTAGCACTAGTAGACCATAAATGAGGATTCACACCGGTGCTGATGTGAAAGAGTTGTGCACAATATGTTGTAACGATCACTGCAATGAATTTTCAGGCTGCAAATCCTCTATTCTATCGTTGTGAACCAGTAGGATGCTACAAATGGATCTTTCATTTAAATGAAGAATATGTATGAGTCCAAGAAAGAAATTGCAGGATTAATGGTTTTCAGCAATTGTTTCTGATACAGTATTATTTAAATCACTCAACATCGTACAACAAGATATCGAAGCAACAGCTAGATTAGCTCGTATTGCTGAGTGATGTAGAATTCTATGGATTAGAAATGTTTAAAAGCAGAGGCCAAATTTATCTACTAAATCTAGCTGGAGTGATGATTTTAGATGCAAATCATTCTCAATGGGTTCATACAATATACGTATGCTCACAAGTGAATGTTGTAGAGTGTAAAAAGATTATTAGCTCGTAGAGAAGCATTAGAATTAGTACTGAGAAAGAAGCAAACGCAAAGCGTCTTGGCTGTGATACATTCTCATTAGTTGTTATGCAAATATTTTAACAGTGTTTTACTGGATTAGTTGTCGGAGAAGCATTAGATACTGTTGCAAAAGCATTTAATACAGAATATGAAAATGGCCTATTGATTTTACCAGTGTGTCGTGTCTCGTAACAAGTGGTACCACCTTTAACAGTTGCATTCGAAAAACTAGAATGAATGAATGTTGAATCGAACTATGATGACTACAAATCTGATATCATGTTCGGATGATCTAAATAAGAAACAATCAAAGGATGAAGTGCAGTGAAAATTTATTTAGTATTTATTTATTGCCTTCTGGTTCAAAAAGAATGATATAGCCCAAGTAACATATTTGTAGAAAATATTCACTTTGTGAAAAGGTTTATCACAAGTTCTTGGTTTAACCATTTTACGGGACTGAAAACGGAGTTGTAGATACCTCAAGGAAGTGTCAATGATTCGTCTGATGACTGCTGAAAAATACTGGTACACACAAGACTAATTTGACATATTATTTAGATTTGAAATTCCAAAAACAATTATTGGGAGATTTGAGTAATCATTTTTATTAGAAGAACAAATGATTATGGCAACTTGTGATGATGGTTATGGTGAGGACTATATTATGGATGGAGAATCGTTTGAAATTTTACCGTGATTTATTATTAGAAGACTGTAAACCATGATGCAATATTTAGAAGGTACAGTGAAGTGACAGATTCATTTACCAGCAACACACGATTAAATCAAGCACATTATATTGCAGATGATATTCAAAAACATCAGTTTTTAAATAAATTTCAATCTAAAAACAACTATGATTATGTTGCAGAGCGTAATTTTTCAAACAAATGAACACATATTCTATTGCAGTTAATGAGGAGCAATTGATAGTCATAAATGTGAGTAAGAAATTATGCTTTGTCCCTAGAAATCAGTAATAGAAGCGATTGTAAGAACGTTTGAAGAGATTGAGATGCTTTATTTAGATCAGAGTAATTAAATAGTGATAATGAATCATATTCATCATTTTAAAGTGGGAGAACGATTATGAGTTTTATTAAATCCCGCAATGTATCGTAAATATCGTAAAGATCTAAAAGTTCTCATCTGGCAAAGTTTATTAACTATTATTTTGTCTGTTTTTAAGCATTTATCTAGTATTTATTCACGCTAAATTTCACTTTCTAGTGGATTTTGGGAGGTATCTATTTTAATTCATCAAATTGCTGAATTATTTGGGTTGGATATTTCAATTTCTTTAATGATATAGCATTAAATATTCCTGTAACTATTATTTGCTATCGAATTAGTCCAACGTTTACATTTTATTAATTTTACAGTATGGTAAGTTTTCTATTGAGTATTAAATTTTCGAACCGATCTTTGATATTTTTATTAAATGTAATTTTTGTTTGTGAGTATTAAATGGGAATTTATATTTCGATTGCATTAAAAGAGTGCTCAACGAGGAGGAACTGACTTTTGTTGCATTGTACTCTCAAATAAAATGGAAAACAATTTGGCAAAAGTATTTTTCTTTAGCTATTATTATTATTAATATTGGTGCCTATTTTTGGTTGGAAATATGCTGGTTATTCTATTATTTTCCAATTTATTTCTACAAAGTCATAGTACTTTTTCCATCAACATTATCGATGTAACACACAAATTAACACGATACGGTGAGAAGTGATGCAAGCTTATTTAAAAATATTCGCATGGTATTTCTTGTGTAGAAATATTGGTGGTTTTTAGTCATGAAAAGATGTAGTTTATACATACCGTCTTGTCTTCTTACGAATTGATTGATGCGATTTCTGTTTTAAAAGAGGCAGATCTCAGAGTTATCATTAATCAATTTGTACGAGAAAAACTTCTATGGAAGATTCCACCGGGATCCAAGAGAAAGAGAAGTCTTTATGATATATATTAATACAAAACGCTCACGTCAATACATGGTAACCATTGGTTCGTTTATTTTTCGTTTGCATTAATGCAGTTTATAATTCCGAATCAGTTCAGGGGTGGGTGGGGTAACGGGGATTACTGTTACTATATTATATTTGGTATTAATCCAGACTTTAACTTAGTCAAATTAATATTGTTTTCACTATTAATAGGCTATCAATTTTAGAGAGAAGAACGATGTTTTATACTATTTATGCGGTTATTTTGATGTCCGTGATTTAGATATTATTAGAGGATCATATCAATTTGTTCCACAAAAATTCATTATTAGTGCTATTGGTGGCGGAGTTGTTGGTGGTGCAGCATTAGGGTGTTGTGATGCTGAGAAATGAGACGACTGCTGGTACGATATTATTATGATGATGTTAAAAATATTTAGGATGGAATGTATCAGTTTCATTATTACTATGGAGATATTTTGGTTGTAAGTCATTATCCATTATTTCTGATTTAGAAAAGGTAGTCATTACGTTAATTTGTTGTTTACAGTAAGTAGAATGATTAACCTGTTTTTGAAGGATTTAACTCTAAAAATCATTTATGATTATTTCTAAAAATATGAAGAGATTGGTGTCTCAAATTCAAGAAAAATTGGTCATGGGACAACAATTCTTGACGGACATGAGCTTTTATTCTCGAGAAGAAAGAAAAGTATTATTTGGCGGTTAACCGTCTGACAAGTGATGACCTACAAAGAATTATTCACGATGTGGATCCTCAAGCTTTCATCATTATTACAGAAGTAACACATGTTATTGGTGAAGGATTTACTTATCAATCTAAATCACTGATTTTTATACACTTCCATTTTGAGGTGTATGAAAAATCTTGACTATAACTCTAACGTCATACATTATACTGTAATTGTTAGGAGGAATAAAGATGTATTTCATTAAACAAGTGGAGTGAACTTAGTGGTGTTTCAGTGTGCACTTTACATCATTATGACAATATAGGTTTACTATGCCACAAAAAGATGAAAAATGGTTATCGATATTATAGTGAGGAGACTTATCTTATCTACAAAACGATTCTTTATTATAAATATTTAGGATTTTCTCTAAAAGAAAATTCAGTCACTTTGAAACAGAAGGAAGAGGACTTATTACCACTTCACAAAAACAATTAATGTTAATGCAAAATGAAAGGAAAACTTCTAACATTAATTGATACATTAGAAAAGACAATTCTGTCTACAGAAAGGAAAAATTAGGATGTCATCAGAAGAAAAATTAAGGTTTTAGTGTTTCAGATAATAAAAATATAAAAATGAAGCCCATAAAAAGAATATGGTGAAGAAGTGATTAACGAAGCTGAAGAAAAGCAAAAAGGAAAAGAGACATTGTAGCTGAAGGATTTAATCGAATTTTTCTTTTGCTTATGCAGATAATATTCAAAAAGGAATTCAGCAACTGATGAGAAAACGTAACTCTTGCAAAAGAATTACATCAGCATATGTCTCAATATGCATTTGATTGTTCGATTGATGTATTTTTCAAGTATTGAGCTGGATATGCACCTAATGAAGAATTTAGAACTAATTTAGATAACTATGGAAAAGGTGTTGGACAGTATGCCTGTGACGCCATTCATCAATATGTAGCACAAGTGAGAGGATGATTAGAAAACTGGAGTCGTTATTGGCTCCAGTTTTTAGGTTAAATAGATTGGATGAGGTCATTAATTCAGCTTCTAAATCAACTGCTTCAAAATAGGAGCTTCACCATCCGTTTGCATGAGAATGGGTTGTTGTATTTTGACATCAAGCTTTTAGTAGCAGTCTGTTTCGATTAATGATTTGGAAATCATTCAAAATGTTGTTTATTCCATAAAAATAAACGGAAATGCTTAAGAATGACTTTAGTGAGTCACATCTCTAGTAACAACTACTTCAAAATGAGTGCGAATTTTGTTTTGCAGTGGTGTCAAATTGAATACCACCACCAAAATAAGAATGATTAAAAAGCCCTACTAATAAATTCTTATCAGCTATTTGAATCGGTTCATCATTAATTTGAATAGCGGCTGAAATTCTTGGTGTTTTTTAAAAGGCATCAATTATAGGAGTTAAATAAGATAATTTATTTAAACCAAATCGTGCGATTTTTACTTGGATAGTATTCAGTTGACAAATCACAGCGTCAATTCCGAATCTAGTGAATTAATTGCATCCTTTTTATGACTCAATTTTTCATGATATGAAAATGATTTCAAGATTCTTAATGGTTTCATTATAAAGATGTTTGATAAAGAGTTGGAATATCATATGTTAATGCTCATTTTCTCTTGCGAAATCATTTCTGTTCCTGCTGGTAAGTAAGCTACTGGAATATCTTGATTGAATTGAATCAATGCAGAAAATAGCTTCATTCAACGTACCATCTCCACCAATTATGATGATTTTTATGTTCTGATGTTAAGTTTTGAATGATACGTGGAATAATTTCAATCATTTCTCCAGCATATTATGTTAAATAAGTTGAAAATGTAATATTATTTTTAAACAATAATTGACTAAACAGTCGAATTGTTTTTCCATTTCCTCCACCGGAATATGGATTTGCGATAATAATTAAAATGCATAGCGTTCTCCTTAATGTACAATGTATTATAACAAATCAAGTTGATTTTTAAATGGTGAAGTGTTGAAAGATTGTTTTAGAATAAGATTGAGGTGATATAGATGTCTAATAATGGATGCAGTTTCTAATCCAACATGGAAAACATTAACGAATGAAATGAAAGTAGTCGTCATACAAAATATTCTCAGACATTTTTGTTGATCCTATATTAGAGAGTTATGAAAGTACTCCTGTCAGTTATCAATTTGGAGGTATTAAAACTGATACATTTGAAATAGTTATTATGTGTAGGTATGTCTTCATACTGCGTCAAAAGAAAATGTATTTTAGGATGGGACAGTGGTTTATCAGGTTTATCAGGTCTTGACTGCAGTGAAGAAAGACAAGAATTAAGATATGAGTTAAAAAGATATTGCAATCAACAATTGATAAGTTCACTTTTTAATGGAGAAAGAGTTTTGATCAAGATTTTTCTCATATTCACTTAACTACTGAATATATCGATGAAAAATTAATGCTTCGACTTCACCTTTAAGAGAGTTGATATTCCTACTTTATTAGTTGAGAAAAAGCCAACGTTTGTAGGCTTAAAATTTATTAGGGCATTATAATGTCATTTCAGGACAATTATCAATAGCAGCAGAATCAAGGAGGAAATCATTCAAAATATTCAAGAATTACTACTGCCAGAAGGACAAGGGAATCATTTTTTAAAGAGTATCCTATCTAGGAAGAAAAATCACCTTTGTTTATTCAACAAAATCAACTGAATCCTGATTTGTTTGATTGTTATATGATGATGCTGTGTCTTTCGTAGAGTTGAAAAAGAGATATAGAGCGTCATGGTTTTGGATTGTTAACGGAAGATGAATGGAATATTGTTGTGGGTACAAAGTTGTCGTCGATTGTTTAAATGGGGAACCTCAGTTGAAACGTCAATTATTCCATAAAAATATTTCTCCTTTATGGAAAGAGAATATGTTCGATTGATGATTGCAAATGCAGAATTTGGTCCAGAGTTATTGATGATGAGCATTATACGAAAAGGTGGCTGGTTAGAGGAGACCCATAAAGCACCGATTATTAATTTATTGCCTTTATCTTCGTATTATCGTGAGAGGATTGAGGATAAGGAGAAAGAGTTAACCCTCAGGATATTATTGTGTAAGAAGAGTAATTCGTATCGATTCAAATGGATAGATTTTTGAATAGAAATTTTATAGTAAGCTAGGACGCAAGCAAACCTAGATCGGTTTCATGCATAAAAATTCGAGCCTATGGTCTCGAATTTTTCCTATAACATGCCATTTTTGACTTTATGTTATTTAGCTACTAGGAATTTCTATTCTTTTTATCAAAGAAAGTCAAAAAGTCAAAGAAAAATGTTTGACCCTTTATTGACTAATGATGTATACTATAAACATCAAAAGGAATTTGATACTAGAAATGGAAGTAAAAAGAATGGGGAAGCGAGATGAATATTGAAAAATGACAACGATGATGCAACAATCACTTCGCTCAGGCACAGAAATTGCACAAATAGAAAACATCAAGAAATCGATGTCTCACATGTAGGAAAGTATTTTTAACGCCAAAATCATTTGTGAGAAATCTATATGAAGATGTCCATGTTCCAATTTCAGAATTAGAAAAATTTGTGGATGAAAAGATTGATCAATTACCAGTCGTGAAGGAAAGCCAAGTCCAATATGGTCAAAGCTAGTCAATCTTTCTATCAATTACTAACGAAAAGCAGATGAAATTAGACAACAATTTCAAGATGAATATTTAGCTACTGAAGTGATTGTACTAGCTTTAACCGGAAACGAATCATCCGATTAAAGAATTTTTAGTGAAACATCAAGTAACCAAACAAATATTACAAGAAAGAATTGAAAAATTGAGAGGAAGTCGTGTGACTAGTCAAAATCAAGAAAATCAATATGAAGCATTAAAAACAATATGCACAAAATTTAAATGAAGCAGTAAAATCTAGTAAACAAGATCCAGTTATCGGTCGTGATGAAGAAATTCGTGATGTTATTCGTATTTTTTATCTAGAAAAACAAAAATAATCCCTGTATTAATTGGAGAACCTGTGTTAGGTAAAACAGCTATCGTAGAAGGTCTTGCACAAAGAATTGTGCGTAAAGATGTTCCTGAAAATTTAAAAGATAAAGTCATTTACTCATTAGATATGGGAGCTTTAATCGCTGGTGCAAAATTCCGTGGGGAATTTGAAGAACGTCTAAAGCAGTTTTTATCAGAGTGACAAAATCAGAAGGCAAATATTTTATTTATTGATGAGATTCATACAATTGTTGGAGCTGGTAAAACAGAAGGTTCAATGGATGCCGGTAATTTATTAAAACCAATGTTAGCTCGTGGAGAATTACACTGTATTGGAGCAACAACATTAGATGAATATCGTGAAAATATGGAGAAAGATAAAAGCTTTAGAAAGACGTTTCCAAAAAGTATTAGTTCATGAACCAACTGTAGAAGATACAATTTCTATTTTACGTGGATTAAAAGAACGTTTTGAAATTCACCATAGTGTTAATATTCATGATAATGCTTTAGTAGCAGCGGCAACTTTATCAAATCGTTATATTACAGATCGATAGTTTTACCAGATAGCGATTGATTTAGTCGATGAGGCATGTGCAACGATACGTGTAGAAATGAATTCAATGCCAACACAATTGGATACAGTCACTGTCGTTTAATGCAATTAGGAATTGAAGAACAAGCATTAAAAATGGAAAAAGATACAAGTAAAACAGCTTATCAATTCTTCAAGAAGAATTAGCAACATTACGTGAAGAAGCCAATAACCTAAAAATGAAATGGGAAATCGAAAAAGAAGAAGTGAATAAGATTCGTGATAAACGTGAAGAAATTGATCGCTTAAAACATGAATTAGAAGAAGCTGAAGCTGAATATAATTTAGAAAAAGCTGCCGAACTTCGTCATGGTCGTATTCCTAAATTAGAAAAAGAAATTCAAGAATTAGAAGCTCAAGCAAAACTTCATGCTCAAGAAGATAATCGATTAGTGCAAGAAGCTGTAACAGATGAAGAAATCGCTCGTGTTGTAGGACGATTAACAGGTATTCCAGTAACTAAATTAGTAGAAGGAGAAAGAGAAAAACTTCTTCAATTAGAAGATACGTTACATGAACGTGTTATTGGACAAGATGAAGCTGTTCAAAAAGTGGCAGATGCAGTCTTACGTTCTCGCGCAGGATTACAAAATCCAAATAGACCAATTGGTAGCTTCTTATTCTTAGGACCAACTGGTGTTGGTAAAACAGAATTAGCGAAAACATTGGCAGAAAAACTTATTTGATAGTCAAGACCATATGGTCAGAATTGATATGAGTGAATATATGGAGAAATTCTCGTGAGTCGTTTAGTCGGAGCACCTCCGCGATATGTTGGTTATGAAGAAGGCGGTCAATTAACAGAAGCTGTTCGTCGTAACTCCATATACGATTGATATTATTAGATGAAATTGAAAAAGCACATCCAGATGTCTTCTAATATCCTATTACAAGCTATTAGATGATGGTCGTCTAACAGATTTGCAAAAGGTGAGTCGTTGACTTTAAAAACACAGTCTTTATTATGACAAGTAATATTGGTTCTCAATCTTGTAAATTCAAGGGAAACAATTGATGCTGAAACGAGACAAGCAGTGAAGCGTCTTGAAGGGTACATTTAAACCTGATATTTTTAAACCGTATTGATGAAACAATCTTTCTCCACCATTATCAAAAGATCGATATTTATGCATCATTGATAAGATGTTGAAAGATTTAAATCTTCGTTTACAAGAGCAAGAGATTCAATTAGTGTTTACGGATGAATTGAAAGATTGATTTTGAAAATGCTTATAATCCTGTTTATGAAGCCGTCCAATGTCAGTTATATTCAACGAAAATTGAAAACACATTAGTAAAAAGAATTAATTCGTTCAAGTATTTTACTATGAAATACCGTAAAATGTGATGTAGTAGCAGACCACGTTACGTTTCATGGTAGAGAATTAATTAAAAAGAAAACTTTTTCTATGTAGTAAGTGACGCGCAGACCTGCGGTCTTTCATGGCTAAACTTTGAGCCTAGGTCCTAAAAAGCTTTCTGCACTTATGTCACAGTTCTGTGACTTATAGTACTACTACTAGAAAAAGTTTTTCTTTTGTATTTTAATTAAAACCCAATAAATATAATTTTCAGTAATTTATTCAGATGCAGGTCTACGTTTACTGCACACCTGCAGAATTGGAAAGTGAGTCGGTACGAATGGTACCATTATAGTAAGTTTACGTTTCTTAGTGGCCTCCCGTAATGTTCTTTCAAAAACTTAAATCACTCGTTAAATATACTTACTCCAAGTTTCTAATGGTTCATGCAGGTTTGTCCCATTTGACGGTAAATATTTTGAGCTTGTGTTTCAGACAATAAACGATCCCATCTGGTGGATTAGCGATCTATCACACCATTTTCTTTTCTTCGTACGGGAAATCTTTTTAATTGCATTTGTTTTAAATTCAACGCTTGCTAACGCCCGCTTTAATTGCATTTTGTTTTGCAATCTCAATCATAGAACCATCAATATCAGCTCCAAGAATGTCTAATGTTACATCTGTACGAATTTCTTTTCTTGCTTCTTGACGAACAGTGTCAAATGCTTTTGGATCAAAGAATGTCCATTTTTCAGCTGCAAATGAACGGTTTAATCCTGGAGCGATATTTAATCCAATTAAAGCAGCTTCGATTGGAATGGTACCTGGAACCACAACATGGATCGTAAAAATGGTTTATCTGGGAACCAATTCGTTAACATCACGAGCAGCAGCCATATTTTCTTTTAATGGTGCGCCACCTTTTTCTGTACGGTAGCCACGTTTAAACAAGCTTGTTCCACTTGTATCAATGGTTAATGTTACCACATCTTTAGGATAGAAACTTCGATAGGATAGAGTGCTCCTGTTTCTGGTAAATGGGTTCTACGAGCGTAAGCTGCACTTAGACGATTAACAATTGCTACGATAGATTGGCAGTTTGGACACACTATGTAGTTGATTTAACAGATTTTCCTGATACGGGGAATTCTGCATCAACTGGTAAAAATTTGTTCCCAAGGAGTGCCTTTGTTTGTTCAAATAATGAATCAAATGTTTTAGCTGTAAATTGACCAAAAACTATTTTAATCCGATCTGCGGTGCAAATAAATGTTTGTTTTCGCACATCATAATCATTTTCAGTAAAATAAGCTTTTCCATTTTCTACTTGGCAATCATACCCAAGAGTTCTTAATCTCCAACAAGAGCTTCAATGCCAGCCGCAGCAGTGGCGACGCAATTTATAAGTTGTCAGCAATAATTTCCTCTATGCAAAATGATAGTTTTTCATACCGGGAGACCCTGGTAAAATAACCTGAATGCAAACTTCTATAAGCTATGTTCTGTTCCATCAATTAGCAGGTTCTAATTGATTTCAGTAATCATCTGTCTACACAAATGTGCCTCTTTTTCTGTTCATTTCTAATAAAGAGTGCCTCTACCATAAGTTTGGGTTGCTCGCTCGAGGGTTTATCGTTCCACCATTTCGTTTCAGAAATGCCTCGTCACTGTGGCACTTTCAAGATACATTTGGCATAGAAATTCTTTTAGCCATTTTTCTGCCGTCAACTAATCGTTGCCTCTAGCTATATGGTTCCGCTAACACGAACACTACAGACATCTCAGACTGTGCGAGCATGGACTTTCTCAGCAGTGAATACACTCACCGCGATTACCTCAAAAGTTTCATAAGTATAATTAATCTTGATTGGGGTAATGACACGAGTTTTGTCTAAATCGTCTTTCGTCATCTTCTTCTAATTTTTCATCAAATACATGTTTCTAAATTGGCTAAACGTTTTAAAAATATCAAAGTTTGTAACTCCAGCAGAAGGAATGCTAGCTGAGCGAGTTCCTCATGACAGCTTGTTTAGATAATTCATCCACTTTTATTTAATAAACGTTCATTTTCACTTTGTAAAAGCTAATTTCTTTTTGGAATGTATCATAATCACGAATAATTAAATCTAAAAATGCATCTACTTCTTCAATGTCAAATCCTCTAAATGAGCGTTTAAATTGTTTATTTAAAAATATCTTTTGTTGATAAAATGTCTGCCATGGTTTCATTACTCCTTAATATCTATAATCAATTATCTTTTTGTTGGTTAGGTTGCTTGCTACTCGATGCAAAAATGTCTTTTGCAAGCAGTGAAAAATCTATTGTTTTTCATCTTCAATATCATATTAAAAATCGGAAAAATTACAAATATGTTACATTATATTTTTAGGTAATTTTATTTTCTTTTGTTATAATATCTTTTGAACAATGATAAACGTTAAAGGAGAGTCAATAAAATGGATTGGTTAGAAGTTACAGTAGAACTCAGCACAGAAAGTGTAGAGGCAGTCAGTGAAATTTTTATGGAAATTGGAGCAAAAAGGAGTTTCGATTGAAGATCCTCTCGATTATGATCAATTAAATCAAGAACAATTAGAATGGCTTTCAGTAGAAAAGAAAGTCTTTATATGAAACAGATGAAGTTTTTGTCAAAGCTTATTTCCAACCAAATCAATGGAATGATGAAATGACTGAAATAGTTACGAATAGAGTTCAAGAACTAAAATCTTTTGGATTAATAATTGAAAAGGGATTGTTACTTTACAAACAGTAGGAGAAGTGATTGGGCTAGCCGGAAAAATATTACTTCCCAGTTCGTAACAAGATATTTACAGTTGTTCCTAGTTGGTTAGAATATCAAAAACAACAAGAAGATGAACTCTTAATTCGATTAGATCCAGGTTTAGCATTCGGAACAGGAAACACATCCAACGACCTCAATTATCACTAGCAGCTTTGGGAACAATATGTTCGTGGTGGAGAGAGTGTACTAGATGTTGGGACAGGATCTGGGTATTAAGTATTGCAGCTAAACTATTAGGTACAAGTGATGTCACAGCTTTTGATATTGATGAGATGGCAACAAGAGTTTCTAAAGAAAATATTTCTTTAAATCCAGAAGTTGGAGAAATTGTTGTAGAAAATAATTTATTACAAGCGAATTCATCAACCTTCTGATTTAATTGTAGCAAAATATTTTAGCTGAAATTTTATTAATGATGCCAGTGGATGCCTATCATAATTTAAAAAGATAATGGTGTTTTAATTTTATCAGGAATTATTCAATCAAAAGCAGAGGAAGTACGTTCTGCATAAGGAAAAATGTAGGATTTACTTTAAAAACAACAACTCACAATGTGGTGAATGGAATACATTTGTTATGACAAAAGGAAAGACTAGGTGAAAAAGGATGCAAACGTTATTTTTATTAATCAAGTCATTCAATCAGTTGGAGAAAAGATTTCCGTTCCAAAAAGAGCAAGAGCATCATATGGTAAAAAGTGATGCGTATGAATGTTGGAGAATGTTGTGAAATTGTAGATGAAAAAGAACAATTGTATATCGCAAAAATTACACAACTATCACCATTTGAATTAACAATAGAAAAGCAGAAAGAACAACAGGTGGAATTACTCGATTGATGTTACGATTTTTGTAGGACTCCTCAAAAGGAGATAAATTAGATACGATTGTTCAAAAAGCAACTGAATTAGGGGTTCATACAATTGTTCCAGTAGAAATGAAACGAAATATGGGTGAAATGGACAAAGGATAAATCTCAAAAGAAAATTGAAAGATTACAAAAAATTGCTCAAGAAGCTGCAGAACAATCTCATCGACTACATGTTCCAAAAAGTATTAGACTTAATGTCATTAAAAGAAAGTGTTGTCTTAGCTTAAGCAATCGACAAAAAGTATTAGTTGCATTTGAAGAAGTTAGTAAGAAGGAGAAGCGGCAGTATTTGTTCAAACTTTGACTTCGTTACAAAAGGAGATTCTGATTGCTTTTATTTTGGTCCAGAAGGTGGATCTGATCTCACAAGAAATTGAGTATTTAAATAGCTATGGAAGTACATTCTGTGCCTGTAGGGTCCAAGAATTTTAAGAGCTGAAACAGCACCCATGTATGCACTTACTGCAGTGTCCTATCATTTCGAGCTTTAAAAAGGTTAGAAAATAGTTGACGGAAGGCTAAGAAAGAGATAGGATAAGTATTATCTAAAGTTAAGAAAGCAGTAACAAATAATAGTTTAATACGGTTACTGTAATGAATTAAGGGAAAAACGTATATGTCAAAAATAAAAATTATACTGGCTGAAGATGGATTTCACCTGTCGTGAATATATGAATGAAAAGAGTATTCAGTTCATTGAAAAGCCCTTGAATATGCGCGACGTTCGCTCATAAAGATCAAGCAAGAAAATCTGGAGAAGCTATATATTGTTCACCCAATTCAAGTAGCTGGAATTTTTAGCAGAATTGCGATTGATCCCAGATATCAATTGCAACTGATTTTTGCACGATGTTGTTGAAGATACAGGATTTACGATTGAGGATATCGAATATGTATTTGGCAAAAGATGTTGCATTTTTAGTAGATGGTGTTACAAAACTAGGAAAAATTAAATATAAATCTCGCGAAGAATCAGCAAGCAGAAAAATCATCGTAAAATGTTATTAGCAATGGCGAATGATTTAAGAGTTATTATGGTAAAACTAGCTGACCGTTTACATAATTTAAGAACCTCTAAAATTCCATAAACCAGAAAAACAACGCATGATTGCGAATGAAACATTAGAGATTTATGACCTTTAGCACATCGACTAGGGATGAATAAAAATTATGGGAATTAGAAGATACATCATTAAGATATCTAAACCCACAACAATATTATCGTATTGTTCAATTAATGGATTCAAAAACGTGATGAACGTGAAGCACATATCCATGAAACAGTGGTGAATATCGAAGAAGCTACAAAAGAATTAGAAATCGAAGCTGGAAATATATGGTAGACCAAAAACATATTTATTCAATTTATCGAAAAATGAAAGATAAAAAGAAAGATTTTAATGAAATCTATGATTTACTAGTGATTCGTGTTTTAGTGAATAGTATTCGTGATTGTTACGCAGTTGTTGGGGCAATCCATACAGAAATGGAAACCAATGCCTCGTCGTTTCAAAGATTATATTGCAATGCCGAAGGCAAATATGTATCAACCATTCATACGACAGTTATTGGACCAGGTGGTAAACCGGTAGAAATTCAAATCGTACATTTGAAATGCATGCTGTTGCAGAACACGGGGTTGCTGCTCATCATGGCGTATAAAGAAGGAAATACTCAAAAAGTATCGGCTGATCCACTTCAAAACAATTAGATTGGTTTAAAGATTTAATTGAATTACAAGATGATTCAAAAGATGCGAATGACTTATGAATAGTGTGAAGGAAGATATTTTTGGGGATAAAGTGTATGTCTTTACTCCAAAAAGGAGATGTTTCTGAATTACCATTAGGTTCAGGGCCGTTAGATTTTGCTCTACAATATTCATACGGAAGTTGGAAATAAAACAGTTGGTGCAAAAAGTTAATAATAAAATTGTACCATTAAATTATCAGTTAAAAACAGGAGATATTGTAGAAGTATTAACTCTGCTAATTCATTTGGTCCATCAAGAGACTGGATTAATTTAGTCTTTTACGACTCGTGCGAAAAATAAAATTCGTCGATTCTTTAAATTACAAAAATCGTGAAGAAAGTATTCTTCGTGGACGTGAATTATTAGAAAAACAAATTGTTGATTTAGAATTTTCTAAAAAGACTTTTTATCAAAACACAATTAAAAAGAAATTGCTGGGCGATTTAATTTTGCAAATGAGGATGATTTGTTTTGCAGCGATTGGTTTTGGAGAAGTTTCTGTTCAAACAGTTGCCAATCGTTTAACAGACAAAGCTCGTCGAGAAATTGAAAAGCAAAAATGCAAGAAGAAGCTTTTGAACAAACGACTGAAAAATTCAACGAAAAGATACTCAAAAAGATGAGTATTAAGCATGAAAATGGCGTCATTATTGAAGGGGTTAATAACTTATTAATTCGCTTAAGTCGTTGTTGTAATCCAGTACCCGGGGTGATGAAAATTGTTGGTTACTATTACAAAGGGCGTGGCATTTTCGTCCATCGTAAGGACTGTCCGAATGTTAAAGTTCAACAAGATCAACAAACTCGTCTAATTGATGTGGATTAGAAGATACAGGGTAATTCCTAAGCAACAACATGATACGGAATTAGTTGTTGAAGGGTCATAATCGTAATGGTTTATTGAATGAGGTATTAAAATGTCATCAATAGTATTACGAAGTCTTTAAATTCTGTAAAATGGTAAAGTGGATTCTAATAAGATGGCTACAATTCACGGTCAATATTAGAATTACTACAGGAACAATTAGAATTTATTGTGAAGAAAATTAATCAAATTCCTGATGTTTATAGTGTTCGTCGTGTAATTTCTTAATCGAATACGAGAAAGAGGAAGAGTTATAGAGTTGTTTTACAGCGTGTTTCTCATGCGAGTGTTACTGTTGAGGAGGAAAGTCATTGGAAAGATTCAACGTGGTTTTCTTTTATTAGTGGGTGTAACGCATGATGATGCAATGGAAGATATGGAATATCTTGTTCGTAAGATTGTCTCAGATGAGAATTTTTGAAGATGAAGAGGGAAGTTGAATCGTAGTATTCAAGATATTGGCGGTGAGATTTTATCGGTTTCTGCAGTTTACTTTATATGCGGATACGAAGAAGGAATCGTCCTTCGTTTTCAAAGGCTGCTCCTGGGGATGTTGCGATTGAGATGTTTGATCAGTTTAATGGTTTGTTAAGAGAGACGGGGATTTCTGTTGAGACGGGTCAGTTTGGTGCGGATATGAAAGTAGAGTTACTAAATGACGGACCAGTGACAATCCTGCTGGATTCAAAGAACCGTTAATGGGGCGTATAGAAAGAGAACAAAAAGACTTTATATTAGTAGTAGCTTGACGCCAGCAGCCTGCGTTGCGAATCTCATGGCTAAAAATCGAGCCTAGGTCCGATTTTTCCAGCAATAAAGCCACCTGGCTTCTATTACGTGAGCTACTACGGAAAGTCTTTTTGTTCTCTTTTCTATACTTAGTAAGTGTCAGTCATGTGAGTGCGTTTAAAACTTATTGTTTGGACTGCATGAGCTTAGCAGAGCGAATTTCATGTTTACCTTTGCTACTACGGGAAGTCTTTCCACTTCTCTTTTTCTATACTTTTTTAGTGTCACTAACATATACGTTGAAGACTTTTATTGGCGTTGGTTTTTCTAGGTCTGTGCGGACTACTAAGACGTCGCAGCTTGCATTTCTGATGACGTATTCTGATACAGAACCGATAACAAACGTTCTACTGCGTTTTAGTCCTGTGGCGCCCATCATAATTAAATCAATTTGATAATCTTTTGGAATATTCTTAGAAATATAAACTTTTGGTGAACTGTATTCTAAAACAAAATCGATGTCATTAAAATCATGTTCTTGGGCATATTGTCGATATTCTGGAATAAATTTTCTGATTGTCTTTGAATTTCTTCATTAAAATTTCTTCAAAACCAGTAGGGAGTTTTGGGAGTACTCGTGTATCAATAATGTGAGCAATTAAAACTTAGAGCACGATTTCTTTTTAGCAACCTCAATTGCTTTTTCAAAAGCTAATCTAGCTTCATTAGACCCATCTACCGGAACTAAAATTTTTGAATATTCATGGAACATAACAATCACTCCTTCATCTTTATACCCTTATTATACCACTATGAAATAGTTTTAAAAGGGGTTTCATAAAAGATAAAATCCATTTATAAAAGAAAAACCACTCAAAGAGTGGTCTAAAGTAAAAACTTTATTGATAGATTTCCGGTGATGCTGTTTGATGTATTTGATAGTTTTGAACCCGCATTCTAAGCAGGTGGGCTTCTATGAGTTACTTCTTAACTTCCAAGTGCAATGGCTTGTTATCCATAACAACAATCTGAATCCCTAAAAAGTCATTAATTGTTCGGTCAACACTTAGTAAATACCGCGCACATCTCAGATTTCTATGTCACTATAGTATCACTCCTGCTATAAAAAAATCAACACTATAATTGATAGCGTTTACTTATAATTGAATTGGAAATATTTTTTTAAGCAGATAAGTTGAAAAATGATTTCAAATATGATATGATAAAGAAAAATTTAATAATTACAAAACATTTGGGGTGCCAATTGGCTGAGATTATACCCATTGAACCTGATCTGGATAGTACCAGCGAAGGGAAATGTGGAATGTTACGATAGTAATGTTTTTCTAATGAGTTGTTTGCTTGATATAAAAAGATATTATTTTATGATGGATTTATATCAGAAATCAAAAATTAGTTTTTCATTGCTTATGTACATAATGTTAGGTGAATGGGCCTCCTTTTGTTTTTGAAAAACGAAGGGAGTTTTTATGGAAAAATGGAGTTTGAAGGATGTCATTTTAATGGCATTATTAGCGTTTCTTTTTGGGGGCGTATTTATGGGAGCAGGATTTTTGTATGTCGCATTAGAAGTGGCATTAACACCTGGAGGGTATAAACCTTTGCGAATGAAATTTTATTTGGACTATGGACGATGGCTGCTCCAATGATTGGGGTACTGTTGAAGAAGAAGGAAGTTCGACTCTTGGAGAAATGTTAGCTGCTTTAGCAGAAATGTTAATGGGTTCTCATTTCGGAGTTGGAGTTTTAGTTTCTGGTTTTGTTCAAGGATTAGGAACTGAAGCAGGATTTTTTGCAACAGGTTATAAGAGATATGACACTTTTTTCTCTTACATTAGCTGCAATTGGTACAGTTGTTTTTAGCTTTATTTATGAGTATTTCAAATTAGGATATGGCGCTTATTCTTTTAGGATTTTTAGTTGCATTAATCGTTGTACGTTTTTATTTCTGTTTTTGTTTTTGGTGTTGTATTTGTAAAAATAGTGATGAACTTATTAGAAAAAGTAAAAAGCTACAAGAGGAAATTAATCAATGAATGGAATCACTTTAGAAAGGTGTCAGTGTTTGGCAAGGGAACACTAAAATTCTTCATCATCTCTCATTGCCAATTAGAAATGGGCGAATTCATTTTACTAACTGAGATACGGGGAGTGGGAAGTCAACTCTATTTCAATTTTTATCAGGAATTAAAACCGATGACTTTTGAAGGTCAGTGTTACTTGTTAGGAAAAGATATTTCTTCCATGACACCAGTACAAAGAGCAACAATTACGGGAACTGTATTTCAAAAAGCTTATCGTCAATTTACGATGAAAAATTTACGGGAGTGAATTAACGTTTACTCTCGAAAAATTTAGGGTATGATTTTGAAAAATTCAAGAACGAATTCATCATGTTACGGTTGATACAGTAACGCAACATTTATTAGATCGTCCTTTTGTTCAATTGTCTGGTGGGGAGCAACAACGTTCTGCTATTGCCGTCTTATTAGCAATGGATGTTCCGATTTTATTATTAGATGAGCCATTTGCTAGTGTTGACGAAAAAGTAGACGTTCCTTAATGAGATTATTATTTGAGCTTTCAGGAAAATTAGTTATTGTTAGTGATCATGATACGAATGGTTACAGTGAATATGTTAGTCGTGTATTACATATTCAGCAAGGTTGCTTGCAGACAGTTCCGATTAGCACTTTATCGAATCATTCAGTTATTCCATTAGAACAAGAAGGAGCTTCTAAAGATAAGTTTTTCACGTTTCAAAATGTTATAAAAGAAGGTTTATGGTCGATTCCAGAGTTTTTCTTTAGAAAAAGGGATTACGACTTTAACAGGGAGATAATGGTGTTGGAAAATCAACTTTACTAAGAGCAATGGTTCAATTGTCAAAAGTAAAAAGGCAATTTTATATATGAGGGCAAAAATTACTAAGAGAAATCGCTCCAAATGTGTTAACATTGACTGTTCAAGAAGCGATGCATCAATTTGTTACTTTAATGCCAAGGGATGAATTGAATTTTTGGTATGAAGAGATTTGCTCATGCTCAAGAATGGCAAAGAACGAATACTCACCGAAACACCATTAGGTTCTAAACTAGATACAAGTCTAATGTATTTAAGTGGAGGAGAACAAAAGCTGATTCAGCTAATCTGTATGTTAAGTTTGGATATTCCATTATTATTATTGGATGAACCTTTTACTGGATTAGATAAAAAGTTGCCAATTAATGGGAGAATGGATGAAGTGGAATCAACAAACACATGATCAACAATTATTAGTCGTTTCACATCGATTAGCCCCATTAGAAGGTGTGAGTCAACATCATATTCAAATCAGTGAGCAGACATTACAAAAGGGGAATTCAATATGGAAAAACAGTCTAAAAAGCTAGCTTTTTCTCTTTTCTAATACTAGTGACGATTGAATTATCGTTTGTTCCTTCAAATGTCTTGAATATTTTTGTATTAGTGGTTGGATTCTTGTATCTACTTTGGAAGAATCAGTGGGTGTCATTGGTGCTTCAATTATTGTTCCATTATTTTCCAGCGATTGGTAGTTATTGGTCGATTCGTGTTCAAGAATTCATTTAGAGCTAGCTACAGTGATGTTTACTAGAACATTTGCATTTGCTTTATTAGGATTTTTATTGGCATTTAGTGTGGATTTGGAAGAATTATTATTAGTCTTGGAACAAAAAGGACTGCCGCCTCATTTTGTCTATGGCTTGATTAGTCATTATTCATGCTTTTCCATATATTCGAAGAGAAGTTGTTCAAAATGAAGGAAGCGAGTCAATTAAGAGGTCGTCCCTCACATTTTTTGGTCAAGCTTATATTATATCAAAGTCATTTTTACAGCTTATCACTTACAAGAGCAATATGAACAAGCAATGATTAGCCATGGATTTGATGAAAAAGGAAAACGAACACCATCGATTATTTGGAAAAATGATTATAAAGCTTTTAGGGATGGATGATTGTAATATTTGTAGTAGGGAAATACTATTGGATGGTTATGGAGGTAGGAAAATGACATTTACAGAAAAAAAGCAATGGAAGTTTTCTAAACGTTATTGACAAGGAAGTTTTGAACATCCATTTGTAACAGGCTTACAAGATGGGACATTGAGTGAACTGATATTTCGTTATTATTTATTACAAGATCGTTATTATTTAGAACATTTTAGTAAATTATATCAAATTATTTCTGATGCATCTGATGATCCAGAAGTGAAAAGAATTAATGCGTAGAAATTCGGAACATTTAGCACAAGGTGAACAATTAATTCGAGAAGAATTTTTCAAGAATTAGGCATTGATGAAGAAGAAATCAAAAATACACCGATTGCTCAACTGCTTTATAATTATGTATCACATTTATATCGACAACTAGCAGAAAAATGTAGTTGTAGCTTGTGCAGGAATGTTACCTTGTCCGTGGTTATATCAAGCTGTTGGGGAACAATTAATCAAACAAGGTTCTCCTCATGAAATGTATCAACGATGGATTATGACGTATGCGGGAGAAGACAGCAAAGAAGCGGTTCAGTATGAATGTGGTGTTATCGAACGCTTATATGAAGAAGCAACGGATGAAACAAAAAGAAGATATGATAGAAGCATTTTATCGTAGTTGCCAATTTGAGTATCTATTTTTGGGAAATGGCAACTACACAAGAAACATGGAAATTAGAAGGTTAAGAAGGGTAGAAAAATGAGTAGAAATATTATGTTTTTAGCAATGATGGTAGCGTTAGATGTGGTATTATCCCCATTAATGCGAATTGAAGAATGGCACCAATGTCAGTACGATTAATGTCATTGCAGCAATGTTAATGGGACCAGTATATGGAGTTGCCATGGCATTTTTAACAGCGATTCTTCGTATGACTTTATTAGCGATTCCCCTTTAGCGTTAACAGGTGCAGTATTTGGAGCGTTATTAGCAGGGATTGGAGCAAGAATGACTAAAAACATCTATGGAGCGATGATTGGTGAATTTATTGGAACAGGATTAATTGGTTCCTTATTATCTTATCCTGTAATGGTTTGGTTTACTGGAACTACAACTGGGCTATTCTGGTTTGTTTACACACCACGTTTTTTTGTGGAGGAGCAATTATCGGTTCAACGATTGCTTGGTTAGTTTGGGTAAAATTAAAAACGTATCAACTATTCAACGGATTCAAAAATTATTTGCACCATCTAAGGAATGTCCATTATGAAAAATGTTTTTAGAAAAAGTATTTCCATTACAACGACTCTGATTCATTGCATTACCAATGGGATTACAAAGGAACTAGTGGCAAATGCATTATTATATGTTGGGGCAAAACCAATTATGGCTGAAGATGAACGAGAAATTGAATCAGTTATTCAAGTTTCATCTGCCGTATTACTGAATATTGGACACTTAACAGATCAAAAAGAAGCTTGCATCATCAAAGCAGCGAAACTAGCAAATACTTATCAAAAACCACTTGTTGTAGATGCTGTTGGAATAGTGGGGCTATCTAATCGCCTTGCTTTAGTACAAAGTTTATTAGACATGGGCGTTACCGTTGTTAAGGGAAATATCTCCGAAATGAGACGATTAGCTGGACTAACTAGTAGTGCCAAAGGAGTCGATAGTGCTAAGGAAGACCAAAGTATGATGGAATTAAAGGAATTAGCTCATGCATTAAGAAAGTTGGCTAAAACTTATCCTCAAACAGTTTTTCTAGCAACGGGAGAACAAGACTTAGTCGTTACTGCTTCAAACACTTTTTGCCTAAAAAATGGGGTAGATTCTTTAGAATTATTTACAGGTACTGGAGATGTAGTAGGAACTCTCATTGCGGGTGTTCTAGGAAGTGGAATTGAACCACTAGAAGCGACGATTGGAGCAATTAGTTATTTTAATATATGTGGAGAAAAAGCAAGCAAGGTACTCCAGCAAGGAATGGAAAGTTTTCGAATCGAAACATGTAATCAATTATCCAAACTATACGAAGAAAATTGGCAAGAAATGCTAAAATGGAGGACTGGACAAATGAAGAACTTAGATAAAAACATTAGCCCTTTATTTAGTAACGGCACGTTATGATTGGAAAGAGGAAAATTTTTGAAAAAGTAGAAGAAGCTTGTAGGTCTAGTGTGACTCTTGTACAATTAGAGAAAAAGAATGCACTACAATAGAATATTATGAATTAGCATAAAAGGTGAAGACTATAACTGACCAGTACCAAATTCCTCTTATTATTGACGATCGAGTAGATATTTGTTTAGCAGTTGATGCTAGTGGAGTGCATATTGAGCGGATGAATTACCTGTTGAAGTAGTTCGAAAAACTGATTGGAAAAAGATAAAAATATTAGGAGTTACAGCTAAAACAGTTGAACGTGCATTAGAAGCAGAACACAATGGAGCAGATTATTTAGGCGTAGGAGCTATTTATCCAACTACGACAAAAGTAATTACTCAACCAACCTCTATTGAAACTCTTAAGGAAATTGCGACAACCGTATCGATTCCTATCGTAGCCATTGGTGGTATTAAAGAAGATAATATGGAACCTTTAAAAGGAACGGGTATTGCAGGAGTAGCCATAGTTAGTGAGATTATGAAAGCTGAAAATATTCAAGAAAAATGTTACTGTTTAAGAAAAAAAGTAGCGGAAATTTTAGGAGGGGAAGTCAATGAGTAATGAAACGATTCAGTAGTGACCATTGCTGGATCTGATTCAGGAGGAGGAGCAGGGCTCAAGCCGATTTAAAAACATTTCAAGCTCAGCAAGTTTTCGAATGAGTATTTTTGTAGCTTTAACAGCACAAAATACTTTAGGAGTACAAGCAGTTCATGAAGTACCTAGTGCATTTATTGATGCGCAATTTCAATCATTAGCGAGTGATTTTTCATATTCGTGTGCAAAAAAACAGGAATGTTAGCAGATAGTCGAGTTGTTCGCACCGTAGTAGAAAATTATAAAAAGTAAATTTTGGACCATTAATTGTAGATCCTGTTATGATTGCTAAAGGCGGACACCCAGTATTACAACCAGAAGCGATTGAAACGATTAAAAAGAATTATTACCAATTGCCACAGTGTGTACACCAAATTTACCAGAAGCGAAGAATTAATTGGCAAGAAAATCATAACAGAAAAAGATATGATAGAAGCTGCAGCTATTTTACAAAAATATTGGAGTAAAAATGTCATTATTAAAGGCGGACATGGAACACTGGATATTGTAAAAGACTTTATCTTACTAGAAGATGGAACAGCATTTTGGACAGAAGCCAAACGAATTCAGACAGCTTCTACCCATGGAACAGGAGACACTTTCTCCGCTTGTATTACCGCTGAATTAGCAAAAAGGACAACCTTTGAAAGAAAGTATTATTACAGCTCGCAAATTTATTCAAGGAGCGATTGCTCAACCAATCTATGTAGGAAAATGGACACGGCCCAACAAACCACTGAGCGAAGTTAGATGAGAGTACTGAGTAATTGAAGCGTAAGAAATAGGAATATGACTTTTCGATGTAGGAGAGGATGACAATATGTTGTCTGAATTTACTAGTGGAGAGTTGTATTCTTTTTTAGTGAAAACAGGTGACATACCAGACTTCTAGACTTACAATATAAAAATGTAAAGGAGTGAGTAATGGTACACAATAAATGGTTTATGGATTTATTTTACTCTTTTTAGAAACACACTTTTGTTAAAGGTCAACAGAATTTTCTTTAATACTGTCAATTATAATAATACTGTTAGGTCATATATTCATTATATTGATTGGAAAAAGAACAGTTTGGTCTGAAAAATTATTAAAAGTAATATTGTGATTGCGTTAGTTTTTATGATATATCATTTTGTTTTTCAATCAAATGCAATTAGGTCTGCTCCATAATATTCTCATTGCAATCATAGTGTATGTTTCGTTTTGGTATTTAAGTCGAGAAAAATAATCAAGATACTAAAACATAATAGGAGATACTTTACGCTTGTATTTCGAAAGGATAAACTTTGAAAAGAGACCATTATTAAAAATACGGAAATTAATTAAAAATCTACTCATCATTTGTAGAGATGAGAAAAAAATGTAATGACAACACATCTAACATCAATTAAAATGATGTAAAATAACGAGGAGATTATCAGATGAGTAATTATAAAAATTTAATGAAGATAGATGGAATAATGTAAAATAATGACTATACTGAGCCATTAACACATGAACAATTAGAAGAACTTAAAAATGTCTATTTCTGTTGCATTAACGATTGGGAAAAAGTTCCGAAGAATGGTTTGAAAAAGCTCAATGGAAAAAGATATTAGGATTAGCTTTGTGGTGGTGGACAGCAGGTCCAGTTTTTGCGTTAAAAAGGTTATGATGTAACCATAATGGATTTCTACATCACAATTAGAAAGAGATGAAAGGGTTGCTAAAAGAGAAGGGTTAAAAATCAAAAACTGTTCAAGGAGATATGACAAAAACAATTTCCATTTGATGATGAGACTTTTGATATTATTTTTCAATCCGGTTTCTAATGTATATAGAAGACCTAGAAAACATGTGTAAAGCTTCACGAGTATTGAAAAAGGGGACTGTTAATGGTCGGATTTATGAATCCTTGGATATACATGTATGATGCTGATATTGTATGGGATCAACCCGATGAAGAATTATTTTTAAAGTTTCTCACCTCTTTTTAATTCAAAAAGAGCTTGAAGAGGCAGGAAAAATAACAATAAATCCAGAATATGGATATGAATTTAGCCATACCTTTAGAAAACTCAGATTAGAGGACAACTTAAAAATGGTCTGCTATGATCGATTTTTATGAATCATGTGATACAAGAAATAGATTATCACGTTATGGAAATGACTATATAGCAACACTTTGTGTTAAACTATAATATACTTCAATTGTATAGCATTCTACAAAACATCCCCAACAGAAATAGTATGTCTATTCCTGTTGGGGATATTTCTATTATTGAAACTTTATACTGTTCCTTCAACGCTTCTTCGAATTTCGAAGTTGGGTCATGTGGAAAGTATTGTGTATGTTTCAGTGTATCTGGTAAGTATTGTGTTTTACCCAGTGATTTGGATAATATGTGGGTATTGATAATTCATTCTCGTCCTAGTTTTTTGGGCTCTTGATAGTGTGCATCTTGTAGTGGGAAGGGATTTTTCTGATTTCCCTGTTCAACATCTGAGAGTGCTGCATCAATGGAGGAAATTGCTGTATTAGATTTAGGGAGAGGGCTAACTCAATGACTGCACTGCAAGTGAATTCTTGCTCTGGTAAACCTAGTTTTTCGGCAGCTTGTACAGCTAATACGGCCTGACTGGCTCCTGCTGGGTTTGCTAATCCGATATCTTCATAAGCTGATGACCAATAATCGTCTAATTAATGTAATGAGTTCGCCTGCTTCAATAAGTCTTGCCATATAGTGAAGTGCTGCATCTACGTCACCCTCGAATCGATTTTTGGAAAGCGGAGATGACATCATAATGTTGATCTCCGTTTTATCGTGTGCGAACACTTTTCTTTGTAGACAGTTTCCTGCGATTTCTTCTGTGATGATAATTTTTCCGTCTTCATTTTCTGGGGTAGATTTGCACAGCTAATTCTAAAAAGCGTTTAGTGAACTTCTAACATCTCCATTTGAAAAATGCGTCAATGTATGCATCGCTCCGTCTTCGACTTCTACATTATAATGTCCAAGTCCCTTTGTTTCATCAGTTAATGCACGTTTGAGTGCTTGATGAATTTCTTCTGGTGTCAGTGGGATGAGTTCGAAAATTTGTGTTCGACTGCGAATGGCTGGATTAATGGCAATGTATGGATTTTCAGTAGTGGCTCCTATTAAAATAACACGTCCATTTTCTAAGTGTGGAAGCAGGAAATCTTGTTTTGGTTTATCCAAGCGGTGAATTTCATCTAGTAATAAAATGACTGTTCCGCTCATCTTTGCTTCTTCAATGACAATTTGTAATTCTTTTTGTATCAGTGGCGGCATTTAATGTTCGAAAGGCATACTTTGTTGTTCCTGCAATGGCACTGGCAATACTTGTTTTTCCAATTCCGGGAGGACCATATAAAATCATCGAAGAGAGTTGTTTGGCGGCAATCATTCGAGCAATAATTTTTCCAGGTGCTACTAAATGTTGTTGTCCGACAACTTCTTCTAAGCAAGTTGGTCTCATTCGGTATGCTAATGGTTGATTTTTCATAATTCTCTCACTTTCTGTCAATTCTATTCTAGCATAGTTTAAATCAGACGTGAGTCAAAAATATTTACCTTATTTTTGAAAAATATACTATACTAGTAAGAGTAGAAAATGATAGATGTAAATTTTTATCTAATAGAAAGGACGATATCTTTGCATTATTTAGATTATGCTGCCACTACACCGGTTGTAGAGGAAGTAAAGAAAAGCAATTTTTGAAGAACTGGCTTATTTTGGTAATCCTTCTAGTGTTTACCAAATTGGTCGTAGTCAAAAACAAAAAGATTCAAGCCGTTAAAAGAGATATATTACAAGAATTACATGCTGCCATGAATGATTCCATTATTTTTACAGGTTCAGGTTCAGAAGCGAATAATTTAGTATTTGAATCGATTTGTCAGCAATTTTGCAGAAGAAAAAGGAGAAATCATTATTTCAGGAATCGAGCATCCATCAGTTAAAAATCTGCAGCTTTATGCTGAACAATTAGGATTTACGATTATTGCATTAACTCCTGATGAGTCAGGGTGTATTTCCGTTAATCAAGTGGAAGAAGCTTTAACGGATAAGACACGTTTAGTATCAATTATGACGATTAATAATGAAACTGGAGCGTATCAACCAATTCAGGAAATCGGTGAGTTATTAGTCGAACATCCTGCCTATTTCCATACAGATGCAGTTCAAGCTTTTTGCACAAGAAAAATTGATGTAACGGCTTCTCATATTGATTATTTTATTCTGCTTCAGGGCATAAAATCTATGCGCCAAAAAGGAATTGGATTTTTATATAAGAAAAAGAAGTACCGATTCATGCACTGATAAAAAGGTGGAGGACAAGAACAAGGGTGGAGGAGGAACAGAAAATGTTCCATATATTGTTGGATTACAAAAGCTCTTGCATTAGCGATTCAAACTAGAAATGAGAAGAAGAATAGATATATTGAATTGTCAGAGTATTTACAAGAACAATTAACGGCTCGATCACATTCTTTTTGAAATCAATGGGGATGTATCTAAAAAGAGTCCTCATATTTGTAATGTATGGTTAAAAGGCATTCCTGCCAGTCAAACATTAATTATGTGTGATTTACATCAAGTAGCTGTTTCAGCGGGTTCTGCTTGTTCTGCTGGAAGTTTAGAGCCCTAGTCCAGTATTATCACTCATGTTTCCTCAGAATAAAAATAGAGTAGTAGAATCTGTTCGTTTATCATTTGGAGGGAAACGACTAAGGAAGATATTGATGCATTTATTTCTCAATATCCTCGATTAAACGTCCATAGTATGCTAAACTAGAAGAAAGTGATGAAAGGAAGTGTTCATATGGCATTTACTCAAACAGCAACATTAAAAATTCAAATCATGTGTATCGTGTATCTCCAACCGTAAAAGGGATATACATTTAGAGATAATGGATTTGTTGAAAGCAAAATCAGGAATTTTCAATTAATTCGCAGTTTAGATGACTTAGTAGTTGGACATCGTGGATTAAAATTAAAAGTTTCTGTAGATAAAGCAATGAAATTATTAAAAATTTCAACAACAACAAAAGATGGACTTCAAACTGTTCAATTATATGGAAATGAAAAACGCATGTGCGGTCGAAAAATTAGAATTTATTCTCGAAGGATTAGTAGAACGTGGCGTATTAGAAGAGTGAGAAAAACGAGACAGAGTTTACTCTGTCTCGTTTCTATACATAGCACGGGAAGCGTATTCCGATCATCATGTTGATCTTCTTCGTGAGGGAGTGGCTTAAACTGCGCCACGAAGCTTAAAGTATCGCCAAAAATAAAGATTTTCGCCTGGAATCTCATAGAGTTCCTGCATGCGTTTACTTAAAGAGTATGGAAGATTCGTAGAATCTTTTTCATACTTCGTTAAAGCTATCTTTATTAATTTTTAGGTATTTGGCGGCTTCTAAGAGTGTCAAATTACGATTAACCCGTGCTGCTCGTAAAGATATTATCATACACTTATGCCCCCTTTACCAATATTAATTGTAGTGAAAATAAAATTATCTGTCAAATCGCATAGGGCTATAATTCCTATCGTTATCGTATTTAAGAAGATTTTGAGAAAAATTCTTTTGAAAAATTTTTAGAAAGTGATATAAAATTGATACAGCGACCTTCAAATCGTTAAAACAGAAAAATTTAGAAATGATGGTGAATGAATGAATAAGGAAAAACTATCCGAGTAATCGTCGGAATGAGCGGTGGAGTTGATTCTTCAGTAACTAGCTCTTTTATTAAAAGCTGGCTATGATGTCATCGGTATCTTTATGAAGAACTGGGATGATACAGATGAAAAATGGTATGTACAGCAACAGAAGATTATAAAGATGTGGCGGCAGTAGCTGAACAAATTGGTATTCCGTATTATTCTGTTAATTTTGAAAAGGAATATTGGGATCGTGTATTTGAATATTTCTTAAAGAATATCGATTAGGACGAACTCCTAATCCAGATGTCATGTGTAATAAGGAAGTAAAATTCAAGCGTTCTTAGAATATGCGCTACATTAGGAGCAGACTATGTAGCAATGGGGCATTATGCTCGTGTGGAAAAAGACGAGAATGGAGTAGTTCGTTTATTACGTGGAGTGGATAATAATAAAGACCAAACTTATTTCTTAAGTCAATTAAATCAACAACAATTATCAAAAGCGATGTTCCCTGATTGGACATTTAGAGAAAAGAAGTGCGTAAAATTGCAGAAGAATTTGACTTAGCAACTGCTAAGAAAAAGATTCAACTGGTGTATGTTTTTATTGGAGAGAGAAATCAATGAATTCTTGTCTCATTATTTACCAGCTAAAACCTGGTAAAATGGTCACATTAGATGGAGAAGTTAAAGGAGACCATGCTGGATTAATGTATTACACGATTGGTCAACGTCAAGGATTAGGAATCGGTGGCGGTGGTAAAACAAATGATCCATGGTTTGTAGTCGGAAAAGATTTAAGTACGAATACATTATATGTTGGACAAGGATTCCATCATCCTAACCTATATTCGGATTCATTATTTGCGACTGATTTGCAATTTAATACAGATGAAGAAAAACCAAATGAATTTGAATGTACGGCGAAATTTAGATATCGTCAACAAGATACAAAAGTTCGTGTTGTATTCCAAGAAGACGACAAGACAAAAGCTATGGTATACTTTGAAGAGCCAGTCCGTGCGATTACACCTGGACAAGCAGTTGTCTTTTATGATGGAGAAATCTGCTTAGGTGGAGGTATTATTGATAAAGCTTATATGGAAGGAAACGAACGTCAATACGTTTAAAATTGATAGAAAAGAGGGGAAGTCATGAGTGAAGAATACGTTGTTGGTGAAGTTTTAGCGACTTTTTTTGAAAATCCGCAAAATTTTTACAAAGTATTATTAATTCGAGTGCAAGAAAGTAGTGTTCAACTAGACTCAGATGAGATTGTTGTGACGGGAATTATTGGCACCATTCATGATAATTCCCCCTATCGTTTTAATGGGAAAATCGTTTCTCATCCAAAATATGGGCAACAGTTTTCCGTCTTAAGTTATCAACAACATCAACCTACTGGGAAAAAAGGTCTCATTGCTTATTTTTCTAGTGGACGGTTTCCGTGAATTGGAGAAAAACCACTGAAAAATTGTGGATTGCTTAGGTGAAAATGCGATTGAGCAAATTATTCAAGACGAGGATTGTTTAAAAATGTACTGAGATTATCGACAAAGAAAATGCGAGGAGTATTCGTAGCATTATTATCGAAAATCAAGGAACAGAACGTATTTTATTTGAGTTAACCAATATGGGCTTTACTCATTAATGGCTCAAAAATTATGGTTCTCTATAAAGAGAAAAACAATGGAAAATCGTTAAAGAAGATCCATATGTCTTATTGCAATCTATTGAAGGACTTGGTTTTAGAAGAATTGATGCGATCGCTCAGAAATTGTAGAAATAGCACTCAGATAATTTATACCGTATTAAAGGTGCTGTTTATGTAGTAGTGAGAGATTTATTCTTATCAAGAAGGGCATACGTATTTAATCGATAAAGAAGTTGTTCTTGCAGCTCAAAATTATTGGAGCAAACTCTGCTCATGTTTTAATTGAACCGGATCAAATCGTGAATGCCTTAAATGAATTAATCCGAGAAGGAATCATTATTTCTGAAGAAAATCATTTATCATTAGCTCTTTATATTATGCGGAAATTGAATTGTCAATGCGATTCATCATCGTTTGGAAAGTTTCAAGAAATCTCTGTATTCAGATGAAGAAATTGAAGAAGCCATCCAGCATGTTCAAAAAGAAATTTGGCATTATTTATGATGATTCTCAAAAACAAGCACTTATTAAAATTATGCAAGAATCTTTGTTTATTTTAACAGGGGGACCTGGAACAGGGAAAACAACGATTATTAATGGTGTTGTAGAAATGTATCGTTATTTAGAAGAGATTGATTTAGATTCTGATGCCATTCAATTAGCAGTCCAACAGGAAGAGCTGCGAAACGGATGAATGAATTAACAGGAATATCTGCTTCTACGATTCATCGAATGTTAGGAAATTTCTGCAGAAGAAAAATTCTGAATTAGAACAGGATGATTATGATGAAAGTCGTTCATTATATTGCGACTTCTTAATTATTGATGAGATGTCGATGGTCGATACTTGGCTAATGAATCGTCTGCTACGTGCAACTCCCGGAAAAACAAAGATTTTATTTGTAGGGGATAAAAATCAGTCACCATCTGTTGGACCAGGTCAAGTATTAACGGATTTTCTATTATCAAATAAAATTCCTTCGATTGAATTAACTCAAATTCATCGACAAAAGATTCTTTCAAGTATTGTCACATTAGCGCACTCCATTAAAGATGGGCATTTACCGATGGATTTTACTCAAAATCAACCAGATCGTACCTTTATTCCATGCCGTTCAACTCCAAATTTTTAGATGTGATTGAAACAAATTGTGGTGAAAGCTATAAAAAGGATATCAGAAGAAAGATATTCAAGTACTTTGCTCCAATGTATAAAGGAGAAGCTGGTATTCATGAAATTAATAAAATGATGCAAAATATTTTAAATCCAAAAATCGGAAATTTGTTCGAGAAATTGAGTCATTTGACTGTGTATTCCGTGTAGGCGATAAAGTTTTGCAGTTAGTGAATGTAGCAGAGGAAAATATTTATAATGGAGACATTGGAGAGATTACTGATTATATTTTGCAAAAAGAAAAATGAATGATCGTTGATAAATTGTATGTTTCATTTGATAACGTAGAAGTGGAATATAAACGAAATGACTTTATTCAATTGACGCATGCTTATTGTTGTTCGATTCATAAATCTCAAGGTAGTGAATTCCAAATGGTATTTTTACCAATGGTAGGTCAATATCAGCGAATGTTAGAACGTAACTTATTGTATACAGCTGTGACAAGAAGTAAAAATTCCAATTATGTGTGGACAATATGAAGCGTTTCAAGAAGACAGCGAACCGTCAAAGTTCAAGACGTCAAACCTGCTTAAAAGATTTATTACAAGGAAATAGCTTTGATAGCTATCCATTGAAGAAGAACATCAAACGAGACTTTGAATCGAAAACAGAAGACTGATGACAAGATTCAAGATACTAGAGAAAAAGTTTCTCCTACAACTATCAATAAAGAGAGTACTCTGAAGAGAACCAACGAGAATTAAAAGAGTAGAAGAAACTGTTGATGTTCTGTACATTCTGAAATCGAAACTTTAAGAGAGAATAACAAACTGTTTATTTTAACAATGGATGCCATTCATTCTTACCGTATCGACCCAATGATTGGGGATGGAAGATGTGACTCCATATGACTTTATGTCAAAATAATAGGCGTTAAAACTTAACTTTGTAAAAAGATTATAGACTATATAACAAACACTTATTTTCACGTAATAACTATTGGTTATGTGTAACTGAAATAAGTGTTTTTATAACAATTTTTTTATAAAAATGAAGCGATAACCTAGTATTTTGTCTTTATATTGTATACAATAGTTTCTGAGGTGAAAAATATGGAAAAACCAAAAACATTTTTAGTATCAGAGATGCTGTACCTCCTGTGTTTTCTAAAGTACTAAAAAGCAAAAAGAATTATTAGCAACTAACCAAAGCAAAGGACGTTACAGAGCAGTGAAATTAGTAGGAATTTCACGCAGTGTATTATAAATATTATAGAAAAGTTCATGGATTCTGTCAGTGACTTATGGACGGAAAGCTTTGTTAAATATTCATATGAAAATGAAAAAGGAACATTATCCAAAACATTAGATTTGTTTTGCTAGTTATAATATGAATGTATTAACAATATTCCAAGGATTAGCAATCCATAGTGTAGCAATCGTTCAATTAATGTTAGACATTTCTGAATCAACGACTGATTTATCTGTGATTTTAAAACAATTAGAAAAAAATGGATAATATTATTGGTGTTGAATTACAAAAATGTAGAATAGGAAATAAAATGAAATTACAAACGAATAAAGGAAATCTCGAAGTAAAGGCCATTCTTTTTGATAAGGATGGCACTTTAACTAATATAGATAATTTGTGGATCAAAGTCAACAGAAATGGTCATCCGTAAAATTTTAAAGCAACATATCAAAGAAGACTCACCGATAACGATTGAGCAAATGATAGAGTTATTAGGAATTGTTCGAGGAGAGATTGTTCCAAATAGTGTCATTGCTTCAGGTACAGTTGAAGATATGTTAGACGAGATTGGAAAAATATTTCCCAATTGATAAAAATAGCTTTTATATGATGAAAGTACTAGGATTTCAGAAAGTATTTATTAGCACATCCAGATATGATTGTTCCAATTGGTGATGATAGCTTTTTAATTTCTGAATTAAAAATAAAGGAATCGAGTTGGAGTTGTCACAATGATAGTTATATTCCTACAAAAACAATTTTTGAAATCTTAAAGGTTTGGCATTTATTTGATTTTGTAGCTACTCCAGATGATTATGCTGCTAAACCGGTTGAGATTCCTCATTGAAAGTGTGAGTCAAATTAGGGAGTACCATTGAATGAAATTTTTATGTTGGAGATTCTTATTTAGATATGGCCTATGCCAAACATTGTGGTGGAGGAATTGCTGTTTTATCAAGCGGGAGTGATGTTCAAATCATGAAAAGAACAATCTGTGTTAGTGTTAGATTCTGTAGAACAATTACTAGATTTTCTAATAGGAGAGTGAATATGCATGCAAAACAAATCATACAAGTGAACGTTTGAAATTATTATTTAAAAATTTTAATTCCAGTCTTAATTTTATCAATTAGCGAACTTTTTCAGCTCAATTCATTGATACGGTTATGACGGGACAATATCATGAAATGCACTTAGCAGGTGTTTTCCATAGCAGGAAGTTTATATAATCCATTTTTACATTGTTAAAATGGGATTGTAGCAGCACTTATTCCAATTGTGAAAGGGCAATTACTTGGAAAAGAAAGAATGAAAGAATTAAAAATTCTATTCCAATTTATGTATATTGGAATTTTTATTAGCGATTATTTTATTTTTGTATTGGCTTAATTGGATTGAATCCAGCATTAAATCAAATGCATTTAGAAAACTGAAGTATCTACGATTGCAAGAGAATATTTATTACTCTTATCGATTGGATTTATTCCATTTTACTATTTAGTGTGATTCGCTCTTTTCATTGATGCATTAGGATTAACAAAGTCTCTATGTTTTTAATGATTTTACTAGTTCCATTAAATATATTCTTCAATTATTCATTAATTTATGGAAAAATTTGGACTTCCTGAATTAGGAGGTCCAGGGCAGGTCTTGGGACAGCAATGGCTTATTGGGTGTTATTAATCGTGGCGATTGTTGTTCTTAAAAAACATCCAAAATTAAAAGCTTTTAATGTATTAAGTTTTGAAAAACCTCATTTACTATTGTGGAAAGAGCCTTTTGCATTAGGTTTGCTCAATTGGATTTAATGTTTTTGGGAAGTAGCGATTTTTGCACTGGTTGGTTTTATTAATGGCTAAATTCGGTTCGATAGTTATTGCATCGCACCAAGCTGCTATGAATTTTTCTTATTTAGCATATGCTTTTCCAATGAGCATTTCTAACGCATTGACGATTATTGTATCGTATGAGATTGGACAAAAAAATCAACAATCAGCCAAAGAATATATTCGTTTAGGGATATCTACATCTGTCATCATTGCCTTTTTAACATTAGTGTGGTTATATTTCAATCGTCCAATGATTGCTGGACTATATGGAACTCAGAAAGTTTTTATTCAATTAACAATGGTGTTCTTATCCTATAGCTTATTATTCCAAAATGTTTGATGCTATTGCAGCACCGATTCAAGGAATATTGCGTGGGTATAAAGATGCAAAAATGCCGTTTATTTTATGTTTATTAGGATTTTTGGGTCATTGGTCTCCAGTAGGGATTATGTTAGATTGGATGACAGATTTGGGACCGTATGCTTATTGATCGCATCACGTGTAGGATTAATGTCAAACTGTTTCTTATTAATGTTGCGATTAAGAACTGTCCAAATATGATAAAAAGGGATTAGTACATGGAAAAATGAAACTATTGAAATAATGGATGTACCTGAAGTAATGAGTTTGAATAAACCGGAGTCACTTTAAAACAGTCCATAAAAGATATATTTAAACATTTGTTAATTTATCTCGGTGTTTTTATAGGAATTATCTTAGTCTTTGTAGTAGCTAGTGAAATTGTAAAAATGATTAAACATCTTAGTCCAAGTTTTTATACAGGTTTAACGGTTGAACAACTTCAAAATTTTACAGATTCTGGTTATATTAGTTTGCGGTCATTATTGGTATTACGATTTTTATAAAACTCAAAAAATTAATTTTTCGAGACCGTATTTTATCGTCAAAAGAAGATGACATTAGAATATTTTGCAGTGTTTGCAATCATACTATTTGGATGTCAGTTTATTTTTACGCAAAGTGCTAATTTATTTGAATTTTTCTTTAAATCAAATTGGTTTAAGTACTAAAGGTGCAATTGAAGCTGCCACAAGTGGAGATGATTCCTTTATGTTAGTCATTTATGCAGCGTTTGTTGGGCCATTTGTAGAAGAATTATTAGTTCGAGGCGGTGTTGTTTATCGCTTAAACATTATGGAAAAATTTTCAGTATATTATTATCAACAGTAATCTTCGGATTATTTCATATGAACTTAATTCAAGGATTTTTCTGTTTCTTTGTCGGAATACTATTTGCCTATATTGCGCTTGAATATAGTTTTTATGGGCAGTATTTTTCCATATTTTAAATAATTTTTGGATTTAGTTTTTAGTAGAAAGTGGATTACCTTTACTTTTTAGGACCGGAATTAGCAGATACTGTTACAACTATGCTTTTTAGTGATTACTGGTAGTGCATCAGTGATTTTTCAATCCTTTATCGTAAAAGAAATCATTTCATATATTAGAGCAAACAGAACTCCAAAAGGTACTTATCCTGTTGTCTTTACAACATTGAGATTTTGGATTTATGTTGTGATTTGTTTATTAGTTGGTTTATTAGGCTTACAACGATTATAAGATGGGGAGAGATTCGATGAATACGATTTATTTAGAAGATTCAGTATATACAACTCTACAAAATCATCCTGAGGTAAAAGAGCTACTTATTGAATTAGGATTCACGCCTTTTATCTCAACCACAAAATGGTTCAAACAGTAGGAAGAATTACAAGCTTAAAAAGGTTCAAAAATTGCTAAAATCCCACTGGATACAATTATTCGTCAATTAGAATTGAATGGATATATTGTAAAAGAAAGCAGGGAGAGCAATGAGTAATGATGCCATGACACCATTAGAACGTCAAGAAAAATTAAAAGAATTAATGCTCCGATTACATCAAGGGGAAAAAGAAGAAGTTATTCAAGAAGAATTTAACAAACATTTTTGATTCTGTTTCCCTTATGAAATTCAAGTAATGGAACGAAACTTGATGCAAGAAGGAATTACTTATGAAGAAATTATGCGTCTTTGTAAGATTCATGCTTCATTAATGAGTGCAAAAAGTAGAAGCTGGAGAAGAATGCCTGATTTTTGAGAAAGAAGGCATCCAGTAATGGTTCTAAAAAGGAGAATTTAGCTCTCAGAGGAGCTATTGATCGTATTGAGCGTTTGTTACAAGCATATTTATCTTCAAAAGATGAAGAACTGTTAAAAGGATTAAAACGACAAATCGGCTTACTCGATCAGTTTGAAAAATCATTATTTAAGAAAAGAATATGCCCCTATTTCCCATTATGGAATCAAAAAGGGATTACAGCCCTCCCTAAAGTGATGTGGGAGTTCATGATGAAAATTAGAGAAATTTATAAAAATTTCAAACAGGCTTTTGATGAACAAGCAGATGATGTCATGGAACAATTTCTAGTAGCTAAAGAAGAACTGCTAGAGATGATTTTTAAAGAAGAAAATATTTTTAATTCCTATGGTTGCGCAAGCTTTTTCATGTGGATGATTGGGAGAAGATGGCACAAGATACCCCTACAATACGGCTATTGCATTGTCACTCCTGAAGCAGAATGGAAAGTAGAAAAGAAACCATCTCCCATTCAGTCTAAAGAAGAAATTCAAGAAACAGGAGATATCCCATTATCGACTGGTTCCTTATCCTCAGAAACAATTGGACTTATTATTAAACTTACTTCCAATGGAACTGTCATTTGTGGATAAGGATAATATTGTCAAATATTACAACGAAGGAAATGGAGAAGAAAAATCTTCCAACGGACAAAGAGTGCGATTGGTCGAGATGTCATTAATTGTCATCCACCAAAAAGCCATGCCATTGTGACACGATTATTTGAACAATTACAATCTGGTAAAAAGAAAAAGAAGAAATGTGGTTTAAAAAGAAGATAAAATGATTCATGTCACGTATCATGCGGTACGAAATGCTCAAGGAGAGTATATGGGCGTGTTAGAATATGTCCAAAAATATTGCACCATACGTGAAGAATTTTGAAAGTCAACCTCTTAAGCGAGAGTTGTCGTAAGATTATAAGAAACTTTTTATATATTAGAATGCTGAAAAAGAGCTTTCGAATGATTCGGAAGGCTCTTTATTTTACAAATAAAAGCCTTTACATTAATTGATAGGAAGAATATAATTTAAAAACATTAAAAGAAATGGGAATTTTTGCGAACTTTTAAGCTTAAAAAGTGTGGCTCAATTATTTAAAATGTTGGTGACAATGAGGAGGGGTAGAATGTTAAATATTAGCATATCTAAGTTTTCATATGGGAAAAAGAAAGTGATTAAATGATATTCATATACAAATTGACAAGCCTAGAATTATTGGATTAGTGGCGCCAAATGGAACAGGAAAATCTACACTAATAGAAATCATTGCCCGGGAATTTAAATAACAGAGATGTCAGTGTTTTGTTGGATGATAAAAATTATAAGAATCATTATTTGGAAATGAAACGAAAAATCGTGAGAAGTGTAATCAAGATGATTTGTATTCTGACTTGACAGGGTTGCAAGATTTACAATTTTACGCTGAAATGTGGAATATTAAACCATCATTTGTGGATGAAGTTGTCTCAAAATTACAAAATGACTGAATATATCTCAATAAAGTTTCTAGTTACTCTTTAGGAATGAAAACAGAGACTTTGTTTTGCGCTAGTTGTTGTAACAAATTGTGAAGTATGTTATTAGATGAAGTGATGAATGGACTGGATCCCGATAACGTGCAATTAATATCTAAAAGTACTTCAAAGTTTAAAAATGAAGGCAAAATTATTATCATTGCGTCACATTTATTGAATAATTTAAATAGTATTGCTGATGAGGTGTATTTCTTTAAAAGATAAGAGGATTGCTTTAAAAATATCATCTTAAAGATCAATGTAATCAATCAATCGAACTACAATTTTTCATCAGAGGATAGCTATAAAGAGTTTACTGAACAATTCATGAATAGGAATATGCTATCTAATCCATCAGAATTGACCATCAGTATAAAAGAGTTGAATGGACTAGATTCCATATTTTTGTGGATTCAATCTAATTTGAAGGAAATATACAGTTTGACTTATGGAATAAAAAGGTTGCGAAATCATTTATCAAGAACTGTTCCATTCAAATGACGAAGGGAGAGAGTAATATGAAAAGCCAGTTTATCATGGTATTGACTGAATCGACTGGTAAGAATTCAGGTAATCATTTTTCCTCTATTGTATTAATATTTTCATTTTTACGTCTCTATGAACTAAATCATCAGTATCAAATAATGAATGAATATACTCTCACAAACATAAAAATTCATGAACAATCTAAAAATAGTCTATTAATGGATAGCAAAAATGTCACAACGAGAGTTACGTGAAGATGAAAAATTATTCGTTGAGATTGATAATGCATATATAGATGCTGGAAATGCTTTTTCAGAACAGAGATTATAGAAAATATATTCAATTAATGATTAAAACTTGGGAATTAGAAGACTCTATTCGTGAAAAGTATAGGATTACGATTACAAATAAAAAAATACTTTTAGGATCTACTGCATCTAAAAAAATGGAATATTATTTAAAAAAAGCAAACACAACAGTCAATGTTGCATTATCAACAATTAGAAGACAAAAATTTTGATGATAAGAATGTAATGAATGAATTGATAGGTATAACTGCTGTTCAGTCTTTCTTACCATTATTGGATTATAAAATTCCAAAATATTTTTCTTACCATTCCTTTTCTTATTTACGCTAGTGATGTCTAATGCTATATTTTTATCAGATTCTAAAACATAGAAGTTTATTGAATGCAAAACCAATTAGTAAATTTAGATACAGTATTCAAAAAAATGAGTAGCAAAATGGATTGTTATAAGTTTTGTTCAATTTGTAGCATTTCTAATTTATTTTGGAATGATTTCTATAAAAATGGAATAGGAGATTTTACTTTAAAAACGGTGATATTTGAAAATGATACGCCTATAACTATTTCTTATTTCAGTCTGTTTCTTATTATCTTATCCTTTGTACTGTTATTGAATTTATTTATCGTAACTTTATGTAGTTTATTAAACCAACTATTTAGTAATCAAATTCTAACATTTCTTTTTGGAACAATTGTTATATTTTTAGAAACGGTAATGAAAGTTTTAAATATTGAAAATGCTGTATATTGTTTTTATTCCTTCGTCTTATTTTTAGTTTTTGGATCAGTGATATATGGTGTTAAAAAATGAGTTCTATATAAATGGACACTTTTCAATGGTTCGAGGAGTGTTAGTACTTGTAATTACTAGTGTAATTTGGTTTATATTTTCTATTTTGATTATGACTTTGAAGGAAAAGAGGGAGCGTTATGAAAAATTTCTCCATTAAATTAGATTATAAGTATTTAGTTTCAACTGGTTACTTTATCAAGCTTCCTGTCATAATTTTTGTTCTTTTTATATTATTGATAGAGTTATAACAAATGGGTTCCTACAGAAACTCCACAAGAAATATTAAATACTCAATTTATGATGATGGATGATTTAAAGGCATTAATTGCTAAAAACTACAGTATGCCAAGTAATGTTCGAGAAGAGTCGGAAATACAAATAGCTCAAATTTATCAAAACTTGTCTGAAGAAAATTTTAGTTATAAAAAGCCTGTTATTTCAAACAAACTATTGTCCATTTATACAGAACGTATTCAGTTATTAAATACTCTTAAAACTTTGTTACCCAATTATATGGATAAGTTGCCTGATATTAGTAAATTGAAGATGAAAAGAGAATTTTAGAATATTTAAGTGAAAGTAATCAAGATTATTTGCAATATAAGACTAGTTATGTAGTAATAAAAATTATTCTTTACTTTTTGCATTAGGTGGATTTTTATTTCTTTATATTTTTAATGGTTGCTAATTTTCATAAGCGAAAATTATCTCATAAAAGTTTACTCAAAGCATTACCTATTTCAATGGCACGTCTAAATAAAAGATGAGTGGTTTTATACGCTTGGATTGTTTTATTTCACCAGTAATAATCGTTTTGATTGGAATTTCTTTTATATTGTATAGCTTTTTGGTGTTAATTTTTAATTATCCATTTCTTATTGCAACGTCAGAAGGTTCGAGGATCTATCCAGCTTCTCATTTGTTATTAATATCAATTGTTTATTCATTGGTAACAACTTATATTTGTTTTATTTTAGAAAAATGTTTAGGTTCCTGTTTAAAGACGAAATATTGTCGATTATTTGTCTCTCACTTTAATTGCTACTTGTACTATTTTTGGTCTATTTAACCCCCGTTTGGGATGATGATAGTGTTACTGATGATTCAAAACAATCAGTCTCTTACTATAGGATTTTTATTATTAAGTACGTGTATGCTGTTGACTTTTTATGTTACGAATTATCTATTTATAAAAATTTTTTAGATATAAGGTAAAGTTGATGGAAGAATGATGCTCTAAAAATGCCTGTATGAGTTTAGCTGAATGGGATCATGTTCGTCAGGTTAATGACTTTTTTAAAATGAGTTTAAGATGAAAATTGATGGCTAAAATTTAGACGTATTAATGTAAATAACTATGCTGTATTTTATAAATATGAGAATAATATAGTTACTATACTTAGAGTTTTCCATGCTTCAAGAAATTAAAAAACTAATAAAAAGTTTTTACAGTAACGATTCAATTAAACAACTCCCAATTTCTGGATAGATTCTGTCTATTTAGAGATTGGAGTTATTTTATGTTTTTATAAAAATTCTCTTTTCAAGTGATAGTGGCTATGTTACAATCGTGTTGTTTATAGAACATAAACTATTTAAAATTTAATAGACAACAAAGGAGTTAAAAACACCATGTATTTAGAGATGTTTTTAGGTGCAGTTGCAGGTTTAAGTTTGTTCTTGTACGGAATGAAATTAATGGCAGATGGATTGCAAAAATTTGCAGGAGATAAGCTAAAAAAGTATCGTTCGTACCTCAACAAAAATCGTTTGATGGCTGTTTTAGTTGGGATGTTCGTCACAATGGTGATTCAAAGTTCAAGTGCTACATCAGTAATGGTAGTCGGATTTGTGAATGCTAGTATTATGACGATTCAACAAGCAGTTGGTGTAATTTTTGGGGCCAATATTGGTACGACAATTACAGGGCAAATGGTTTCCTTTAATCTTTCTCAATGGGCACCTATTGCAAATTGGTACAGGAATTTTTAATGGGAGCAATTGTGAAGAATCCTAAAAGTGAAAGAATTTGCTGAAATCTTAGTAGGGTTTGGAATTTTTGTTCATCGGTATGAACTATTTAAAAGATGCTTTAGCGCCACTAAAAAGATTTACCAGCCTTTACAGAATGGATTGTCAATTATGGACATAATCCATTATTTGGGGTAGCACTTGGATTTATTATGACATTAGCGCTACAAAGTTCATCCGCAACGATTGGGGTTTTAATTGCCTTAGCTCACAAGGTGTTTTACCATTTGCTACAGCTCTTTATATTATTTTTGGAGACAATATCGGTACATGTACAACAGCGTTAATTAGTAGTCTAGGTACTTCAAGACGTGGTAAAACAAGTAGCTGTGATTCATTTAAGTATTAATATTATTGGTACTATCTATTTTCATGTTGTTTTTTAACAGGAATTTTAACGAATATTGTTACTTCTATGAATGCTTCTGATATGCAAGACAAATTGCAAATGCTCATACTATTTTTAATATTGTTAATGTGATTGTATTATTCCCATTTGCAAATCTATTGAGTGAAATTAGCGGACTTCATTATTCCAGAACCACAAGCTGAAAACAATGGAAGAGGAAGATAAACTAGTATCTTATTTAGATAAACGCATTTTTAGTAACACCATCAATTGCGTTACAAAATACAATGTATGAATTTGCAGCGATGTCTCATGCTGCAGACAAAACTTTAACGTATGCGATTGATGCCATTCGCTTGCGTAGCTAAGAAAAATCGAAAAAGCATTTGCTTCAGAACAAAAAGTGAATCAGTTCCAAAAGCAATTATTGAGTATTTAGTAGAAATTTCTCAACAAAATGTTTCAATCAATGACCAAGAAACGATTGATGAATTATTTAGTACTGTAAATGATGTGGAACGTATAAGTGACCATGCAGAAAATATTGCGGATTTTGCAAAAGCTGTATTGGAACGTGATATTGTATTGGATGAAAAGACATTATCAGAATTAGAACATGATGTTGGTTTAGTTCAAAAGGATTTGCAATGTCGATTGATACTTTATCGACTGGTAATATTGAAAAGTTAAAGAAGTCATTACTACTGAGCGAGAAATTGACCGATTAAAAATTGAAATTCGTGATAAATATATGAAACGTATGAACAAAGGGGTATTGCAGTGCTCGATTCAGGTATTTTCGTCATGGATTTATTGAGTAACTTAGAACGTATTAGTGACCACTTTTAGAAATATTGGTGAGACTGTTCAAAGATTAGGTCGTCCAGTGGTTGTAACAGAATAAACTGATGAGAAGATGATGCCATTTGGTGTCATCTTTTTTAGTGATTATTTGTTATTTATAGACAATTATAGTACAATCAGTAAGGATAAAAAATGTTATAAAGGAGAATTTCATGTTAAAAGTTTCAAACGTAAGTTTATTATTTTCAGATCGTAAATTATTTGATGAAGTAAATATTACATCTACACCTGGTAACTGTTACGGAGTTATCGGTGCAAATGGTGCGGGTAAATCTACATTTTTAAAAATCTTGTCTGGTGAATTACAACCAACAACAGGGGAAGTTATTTTAGATCCTCATGAACGTTTAACTGTCTAAAACAAGATCACTTTGCTTTTTGAAGATGAACGTGTATTGATACTGTTATTAGGGACATAAACAATTATTCGATATTATGAAAGAAAAAGATGCCATCTACATGAAAGAAGAATTTACTGAAGAAGATGGTATTCGTGCTGCTGAACTTGAAGGAGAGTTTGCAGAATTAAATGGATGGGAAGCGAAAGTGATGCTTACAATTATTACAAGGTTTAGGAATTGCAGAAGACTTACACTACAAATTAATGAGTGAATTAGTGGAAGCTGAAAAAGTTAAGGTATTATTAGCTCAAGCATTATTTGGTAAACCTGATGTACTATTACTAGACGAGCTGACAAACGGTTTAGATGCAAAAATCAATTGCATGGGTTAGAAGAATTTTTAATTAATTTTGAAAAATACGGTTATCGTTGTTTCATGACCGTCACTTAAACAAAAGCATGTGCACTATGGCTGACGTTGACTTTTGGCAAAATTAAATTATTCGTAGGGAATTATGATTTCTGGTTACATTCAAGTCAATTAGCTGCTAAAATTAATGGCAGACCAAAAATGCTAAAAAGAAGATTAAAGAATTACAAGAATTTATCGCTCGATTCTCTGCGAACGCTTCTAAATCAAAAACAAGCGACATCTCGTAAGAAAATGTTAGATAAAATTACACTCAGATGATATTCAACCATCAAGTCGTAAATATCCATTCGTTGGATTTACTCCTGCAGAGAAATCGGAAATGATTTTTAATCGTTGAAGGATTATCAAAAACTATTGATGGAGAAGTGATTTTTGAAAATGTAAGCTTTCAATTGAAAAAGATGATAAAGTTGCTTTTCTTAAGTCGTTCAGATATTGCGATTACAACATTATTCAAAATTTTAACAGGGGAAATGGAAGCAGATAGCGGTACATTTAAATGGGGAGTAACAACTAGCTCAAAGCTTACTTACCAAAAGATATGACGTAAATTCTCAAATCCACAATTAAATATTTTAGAATGGTTACGTCAATATGCACCGGTTGAAGAACAAGATAATACATTCTTACGTAGCTTTTAGGTCGTATGTTATTCTCTGGAGACGATGTTATGAAACAAGTAACAGTTCTTTCAGGGGGAGAAAAAGTACGTTGTATGTTATCTAAATTAATGTTATCAAAAGCAAATGTCTTATTATTAGATGACCCAACAAACCACTTAGACTTAGAATCTATTACAGCATTAAATGATGGCTTAATTGCCTTCAAAGGTTCATTATTATTCTCAAGTCATGACCACGAGTTTATTCAAACAACAGCAAACCGTATTATTGAAATTGGACCAAAAGGTGTAGTGGATCGTCTAGAATCAACATATGATGAATTCTTAGAAAATGACGAAGTTCAAGCACGTGTAGATGCTTTTATATCAATAAGATCGACTCTAATTTGCTATAGGAGAGAAGCGCTATGAAAAAATTTATTTTGCCAGTCCATTATTTTCAGAAATGGAATTAGCTTTTAACGAAAGTTTTGTTAAACGAATTCGAGAAGAATATCCGCAATTGGAAGTTTATCTTCCACAAGAACAAATGGCGATTAATGATAAAAATTCTTTTGCAGATTCAACGATGATTGCTAGATATGATACAGATGCTTTACTAGATGCTGATTTATTGTTGCTATTTTAGATGGTGCGATTATTGATGCGGGGTGCTAGTGAGATTGGAATTGCGTATCAAGCTGGTATTCCAATTTTGGCTTTATATAGTGATAGTCGTCAATATAGGTGTGAAAATGCAGAAAAATTAGTAGCGTTACAGAAGTAGCATGAATCTCAATTCCCATATGCAAATTTATATACAGTAGGTCTGATTAAATTAAGAGGAAGTCTTCATCACGCAAGAATTACTAGAAGCTTTTACCTGCTTATATTATGGCTTTAATTTCTAAAAACGTAACAACACTGTAATAAAGGTTGTTACGTTTTTATATCATAGTGTTATGATGAAAAATACTATGGAGAAAGTGGTGAATGATACTGGATAATCGATTAAGAAAAAGCATGGATTATAAGTGGAATTACTTGTTTATTAATGACTAGTTATCCAAATGTCCATTCATGCGCAAGAAATTTCTCAAGAATCAATTCAACAATTAGAACAGGAAATTTCTCAAAAATTAAATGATGTTAATGAGAAATACTGACAAGTTGAAAGATTGAAACAGGACTTAGATGAATTGAAATCTAATCAGAAAGAATTAGAACTACAAATAAAATGAACAACAAGATAAATTAGCAGAAAAAGAAACGGTCGTAAAAGAAAGAATGGTAGCTTTACAATCAAGTGGTGTGATTTATCAACGAGTTGTTCAACTGTTGCAAGCAACAAGTATTTCTGATTTCTTTTCATCGATTAATTGTTATTCAAGAGTTATTCAAATCGGATATTTTAACGATTCAAAATTATCATAAAGATGTTCAAACATTAGTAAAATCTGCAAAAGGAATTAAAAGATACTGAAGATACTTTATTAAAAAACAAGATGATTTACAAACAGAATCTACACTTTATGCGAATAGCATTCAAGTGTTAAAAACAAAAATCTGCGAAAATAAAGAAACATTATTGCATACATGAACAGGAAAGTAAAGTTCAACAATTAAGGAAAATAGTGAACCAACGACGCACCATACTTCTGAGGAGAAGAGAAACTGACGAAGTCATTCACGAAACAAAACAAGTTCATTCAACTGAGTCAAAGCTTCAACTGTTGATATTGAATCTAAAGGAAGTGCTGAGACTTCTAATAAGACTCAAACAGTTTCAAATGAAGTAAAATCTACATCGAGCGGTAAAGAATTGCAGCAGAAGCAAACTGCCTATTCTTATAAAGAAGCAGGTCTAAGTTATTATACTGCGATGAGGGATTGATTTAAGATCGAACTCTAATGTGATTGCAGTAGATCCTACTCAAATTCCTTTAGGAACTTTAGTAGAAGTTCCAGGGTATGGAATTGCGATTGCTGGTGATACAGGTGGAGATATTAAAAGGAAATCGAATTGATGTACATTATCCTGAAGTACAACAAGCAATGGATTTTTGGAAGAAGAAAAATTACGATAAAAGTGATGAATTAAGAAGAATTTCGGATTTAATCTGGAATTCTTTTTGCTAAACATACGTTTTATTAAAAAAATATAATTTTTATGTGATGATTTGTTAACATTAATTTAAAAACTCTTTGATAAACTTGTAACAGAATTTTACAAAAGTAAGTGTGAAAAGGGAGTAACAAAAGTGAACTTGTTAGAAGAAATACAAAACTATTGGAATCATCGTTATACTAGTGATATTCCAAAAGTAAAATCAAAAAGAATTAGAAGGAATTCAAAGAGAAAGATGGAAAGAACAATTGAAAACGATTGTTACCAGCTAATCAATATCTTAGAGTATTAGATATAGGAACAGGGCCTGGATTTTTCTATTATTTTAGAAGAATTAGGTTATACAACTATAACAGCTATTGATGTTTCCAATAAAATGCTAGAAGTTGCTAAAGAGAATATTCAACAATATGGCAAAGAACATTCAAGTATACAACTCATTCAAATGGATGCTCAAAAGTTAGAGTTTGACCCAGAAAGTCTTTGATATCATTGTTAGTCGAAATTTAACTTGAATTTAGAAAAACCACAACAAGCTTTATTCAGAATGGTTAAGAGTTTTGAAACCAAATGGAACGTTATTAATTTTTGACGCAAATTGGTATGCATTTCTGCAAAACGAATCTTTAGAAAAAGAATTTGAAGAAAAACGTAAAAGAGCTATTGAAGAAGAAGAAGATTATTGGCAAGGCGAAGGTGTTGATGAGGAAAAAATGGATTGGATTGTTCAACAATTGCCTTTAACTTATCAACAAAGACCTCAATGGGATATGGAGTATTTTTCTTCACTAGAAGGCGTTTCAGTAGAAACAGAAGAAAACTTTGGAGATTTAGTGTGGGATTATGAAGAACAATAAATTATGGTGCAACACCAATGTTTTGTATCAAAGTCGTAAAGGGAGATGTATGATGACAGTGGAACAAACTATACATGAACGAGTTGAAAATTATTGGACAAATCGAAGTTCTTCTTTTTAGAACAACGAAAAAGAGAATTTCATAGTCCATTAAAGAATAGATGGATTACAGAATTTGTTAAATATTTACCACAAGAAAAATCATTAAAAATTTTAGATATTGGTTGTGGAACAGGATTCTTTACAGGAATTTTGAGTCAAATGGTCATGAAAGTAATAGGGATTGATTTAACAAAGGAAATGATACATTTAGCTACTGTTTTTGCTAAACAAGAAAAGTTTGATGCGCAATTTTTAGTCATGGATGCTCAAAAATCTTGAGTTTAAAGATGCAATTTTGATATCGTCATTGCAAGAAATGTTACTTGGACATTGCCAGATGTTCCGAAAAGCTACCAGTGAATGGCTTCGAGTCTTAAAAAGGTGGATTACTGATGAATATTGATGGAAATTATGGTGCTTCTAGTATGACGGATACAAGTCACTTACCACAGCATCATGCTCATCATCACTTAAGTCAAGATACTTTAACAGAATGCGAAATGATTCAAAGAAGCTTATCCATTTCTAATGAAGTACGACCTCAATGGGATGTGCAGTATTTATTAAATCAGAAGTGGAATCTTTTGCAAATTGATCGATCTATTAGCCAAAGGATTTATTTAGAAAAAGATGAATTTTATAATCCAACACCTTTATTCTTACTATGTGCTAAAAAGTAAGGAGTGGAAGTAAATGTTTAAAGTAATGAAGAGACTTTTAAGCGTATTTATACTTTTTATTGGCATTTCATTTTTTGTATTTTTGCTCATTCATAGCACCTAGTGATCCAGCTTCTGTCAAAATGTCAGTAGGAACAGGAGAGAGTTTCAACTGAGGCACTTGCGCTCATGCGTGAGGAAATGGGACTGAATCAACCTTTACTTGTACAATATGGAAATTGGCTCTTTAAATTTTCTTCAAGGAGATTTTGGAAAGAGTTTGATGTCAGATATTCCTACTGAGAAATTACTGATTCCAGCAGCTATGAATACGATTCAATTGGCAGTTATAACATTAGTGATTTCATTAGGAATCTCGATTCCCTTGTCTATATGCGATGTCAAAACCGGATTGTAAAATCAATCTTTTCAATTGATTTTATTTTTCAAAAATATCATTACCATCTTTTTGTGATTGGTTATTTTTTAATGTATGTATTTAGTGTTCAATTAAAATGGCTTCCTTTACTAGCTAAACAAGGTGGTATTGGGTTAATATTGCCGATTGTTGCGATAGTTATTCCAGTGAGTGCAAAATTTATTCAACAATTTTTCATCGTTGTTAGAACAAGAATTGCAACAGGAATATGTTAAAAGTACTTTATTATCGTGGAATGGAAGAGTCAAAAATCTTTCAAATGACATTTATTAAAAACATATTTTCTACGATGGTAACCATTATTTTTATTATCATTTGGTTCTTTAATGGCGATGTCGTTGTCGTAGAAACTATTTTTATTGGGCTATGAATTAGGGGAAGTTATTAATGGATAGTATAGTTTGAGAGATTATCCACTCGTACAAATGATTGTAGTTTCTATTAGCTTTTTATATTTAGTGCTCACTCAAATTTCTGATGGATTTACAAAATAGAACAGATACCCGTATTAAAGGCGGTGAGTTACCATGATAAATAAGAGAAAAATGGAGAATAGGAGTTATTATTTTAGTATTTGCATTACTATTGTCGAGTACATTATTTTTGAACTACGAAACAATGAATGACAGTGATTTGTTGTCCACCAAATTCTAACAATTGGTTTGGTACGGATGATTTTGGTCGAAAGATGTTTTTATTCGAGTGATTGTAGGAGCTAGATATTCGATTGGAGCTTCTCTATTAATTGTTAGTTTATCTTATTTAGGAGGCATTCTTTTAGGAGGATTAGCAGGATCTTTGGTGGATGGATCGATAGAATCATAACAAGTATGTTAGATATTTTATTAGCCATTCTAGTTTTGATTGATTGCTACATGCAGCAGGGAGTATGGGTGGAGGATTAAGAAATGGAGTTATTGCTCTTGTTATTAGTTATTTACCGTATTGTATGCCAAATTAACAAGAGGAGAAATTCGGAAAGAAATTAAGTTCGAGAATATGTAACCGTGATGTATATGCAAGGAGCTCCATTATGGTATCGAATGATAACGATTTTAAAAAAATATTCAACGACCATTAGTGACGTATATGCTCGTCAATATTTCAAGTACTATTTTAAGTTTAGCAACATTATCTTTTTAGGGATCGGTGTAAAGTTCCTCAACCAGAATGGGGAGCAATGTTAAATGAGGGAAGATTATCATTTGAACAAGCACCATGGTTAATGATTGCACTAGGACTTGCGATTACGATAACGATTATTATTTTTAATGGAATTCATTATTGATTCTACAGAAGAAAAGGGAGAAATTATGAAATTAAGAAATTTATTTTTAACAGTCGCAACAGCAGTATTAGTTGGATGTGCACCTGCCAACCAACATCACAACAACAAGAAGCAAACCCAAATTCAACGTTTAAAATTGGGTATTCTCAATTTACAGCAGAATTGACCCAGCAAAGATTGGGAAGGCTGGTATACGATCTCGTTTTGGAATTGGTGAAACATTATTCTGTTTAACAAGGACTTTGATGTAGAACCATGGTTAGCATCTTCTTATAAGAAGATTGATGATCAAACATGGGAAATTCATTTAAAGGAAAATATCACTTTTTCTAATGGAAATCCTGTTAATAGTGATGCAGTTATTGCTAGCTTTCAAAGAGTAGGAGAAAATCATAAGTCAGGGAAAAATTCTTTAAAACAGCTACTTATACAGCTAATGATTCACTCACTTTTACAGTTCATACTGAAAAACCAAGTCCGCAGTTTATCCATGAATTAGTGGATGCAAAAACAGCTATTGTCGATGTGACGAGTACGGATAAGATTGTGAACAGGTCCCTAGTGAAGTGACTGAATTTAAACCAAATGATTCTATTTCATTGACAGCTTCCACTCATTATTGGGATGGTAGCATGCATTGATTAAAGAAGTTTATATCAATTAATTCCAGATCAAAAACATTAGAATGAAGGATCAAATCGAAAGTTGATGTGGATTAGATTTAAATGATGATGTAGCAGATTCATTAAAAGATTCTTCTGTTCAAGTATATAATCAACCAAGTGCGAGAACGTACCATTTAGAATTGAATAGCAAGACTACAAGATAAAAAGTTCGTCGCGTTGATTTACATGCGATTAATAAACAAGAATCTGACACAAGATTTCTTAAAAGGTCTGTATAACCAGCAGATGGAGCCTTTTTAGATTCAAGTATTTATTCAAGTGGTAAATTTGGCAATAAACAATACCAACCAGAAAATGACGACAAAATTATTAGAAGAAGCCCGGCTATAAATTAAAATGCAGATGGTATTTTAGTGAATTCACAAAATGAACCGTTACAAATTGTTCTAAAAACATATAGAGATTAGCTAATGATTGCTACAGCTTTTGCAAACAACAATTGAAAAATTAGGGATTGATTTGAAAAATTGATATTCAAGAAAAAGTCGATGGATTAAACCAATTAGATTATGACATTGCATTAGCTTCAGCATTAACATTGCCAACGGGAGATCTCACATTTCTTAGATGCAACATTATCGAGTGATGGAGCTTTTAAAATTATGTTAAAATTCAGGACTCATGGTTAGATGAAAAATTTCTACCTTAGGGTCATGAAGTAGATGCTTGATAAAAACACGTGCAGTGAAGTGGCAGAAATTCAAGATTATGCAAGAGAAGAAGCAGTTGTAGATTACATTGATTTGTCAACTTACATGGGGCGATGAACAATTATATTCACAATTTTGAACTTTCCATCTGATTTCTATCATATTACGCGAATAAATTGTAAAAGATTAATGAAAACAGACAATTTTTAAAGTCAAACAATTAAATGCTTCATATGGACAGGAAGTAGTCCTTAGTTTAGACTTTTCAATTAAAAGAAGGGGAAGTCATCGATTATTGGTGAGTCTGGGATTGGAAAATCGACTTTTTAGAATGTTTATTTGGAAATGTTCATCAAAAAGGTAAATGATGAATGCAAGTGAAATGAAGTTTTAGAAGAAAACCGGCTGATATTATCTAGTAAACAGAGAAGAGAATATTTGCGACAAGATATTGGCATCATTTTTCAAAAATGGACAACATACAGTTTAGATCCTTTATTTACAATTGGACAACAGTTGGAAGAATTAATATTACAAGAAAATCCACAAAAATATAGGGAATTCTGGAAAATGGTTCAATTAGAAGAAAAGTATTACAATTATATCCTCATGAATTATCTGGAGGAATGTTACAAAGAGTGATGATTGCAATGGCGTTTATCAATCAGCCGAAATTAATCATTGCTGATGAACCTTTAGTGCTTTTAGATGTTCCATTGCAAATGGAGATGATGCAACTAATTCTTAATCTTGCAAAAGGAATATCACACCGCAACGATTAGGTGACGCATCAACGAGAGTTAGTATCATCAATTTTTGTGTACAAAAGTGTTAACTTTAGAAAGAGGGCGAATTAGTAGTACAAAAGAATAAATCTCTCTTAAGAATTTCACTTTTAATCATTTATCTAATAAGAAAAGAAATATTCTTCCAATTGAAAAATGTAACAAATAATTATACAGTTGAGGATGTAATTCTTCAAAATCTTACACTTGATATTCCAAAATAGGAAGTAACTAGGAATCATCGGACATTCAGGAGCAGGGAAGACAACTCTTGCAAAGATTTTATCTGGCTTTATTCCATATGAAGGTAATATCAAAATTGAAGAAAAAGAATTAAGAGAAGTATTGACTCATGAAAAACAAAGCTATATACGAAGAGTTCCTATTTATTCCAAAAATAGTTTATTAGCTTTTTAACTGAATCAAACGATAGTGAAAAAGCTTTAGAAGAACCGTTAAAATTTATGAAAATAAAAACGTCCAGAACGGATTCAAATGGATACAGGATTTATTTATAAAACTAGAGTTAGAATTTCTGATTGGTTAGAAAAATATCCCTCATCAATTATCTGGAGGACAATGTCAACGCTGTGCGATTGCAAGGGCTATTTTTAGCACAAATCCAGAATGCTTAATTTGTGATGAAAATAACAAGTCTCACTAGATGATGCGAATCAGGAAAAAGTTATAAAGTGTTGCAAACAGTTCAAGAAGAAACTAATATGACCATAGTATTGATTAGCCATAATCAGTCGTTGATTGGAAGGATTTGTTCAAATATTATTGTTTTAAATGAGGGTCAATTGATGGAGAATGTTATTACAGAAGACTAAGAACAACATAATTTGAGAATCCTTTACTAATAAGATAGTAGGGATTTTAGCTTTCCTAAGTATAAAAGATATTAAACGATTTTTATGAGATTATGATATAATATGGATATAGTTTTATATCTTTAGGAGGATGTTTGAGAAATTAAAAAGGATTTTATTATTAGTCATTTGTCTCGTTTTGTTTTACGATTTTAGTTTGCTATCAATCGACAACAAGTGTTCGAAAAGGCTTAGCACTTTATGATGCTAGTATTTTTGAATATTTTGTTATGCTAGTGAATCATGGTCAAAATGATGATACTAATTTATTTTGATCATAAAGGACCGTTTATTTTTATTTTTAATGCTTTTAGGATACTTTTTATTGCCGGTCCTTTGGGGGATAAAAAGCTTTATATTTACTAGTATTTATTTATATTGACTTATCATATTTCACGATTATTTTCGAGTAAAACAATCTCTATATTGGTTAATGCTATCGTGTTCATTATTTTTGAGAATTTTTGAAGGTGGTTAGATTAGAAGGGTATGTTTTACCTTGTATTAGCTATTCTTTATTTGTCTTTTTAAACTATGCATTAACTAGCAAAAATTAAACCGATTGAAGTCATTCCTGAAATGGTGTATTTTCTATCGTATGTACGAAAGCTAATATGGTAGGAATGTGGTTATTTTTCAGTTTATATATTACTTATGTTTACTCTATCAGAAAAAGGTGAAAGAACTATTTCACTAATAGGATTATTTTTAAGTGGCATTCTTCTAATTCTTGTACCCATTATTCTTATATTTGATGATGAATGGTGCATTGACTGATATGTTTTATCAATCCTTTATTGTAAATATGATTTATTCGAAACAGCCGAGTGAGTATTCACTAAAGGAAGAATTGAATGGTATTTATTACAAACAAATCAATTACAAAATTAACCTATTAATAGTGTTATCTAGTTTACTATACATTAAAAATATCATTGAAAGTCATGCTTATAATATATTAGTGATTTTTGTATTGTGGTTGCATTAGTCTCTAAGAGAACATATTTCCATTATTTATTGGTACTTATTCCATTATATGTACCTTTTATCAGTATTTTTATGGATCATTTCAACAGTTATTTATCAAAATATGGACTTGTAATTTTACTAATTGGAATGAGTATCATTTATTATCATCCTTTAATGGAAATAAAAGATAATATATCCCATCATTATGAAGATTTGTCTGTTAATGAAAGAGAAGTAGCTAACCATATTCGTACTCATACAAATAAGGATGATAGAATATATTCTCCATAGAATGAATGGGATTATTTATTTAGAAAGCGATCGATTATCTAGTACTAAATTCTTCTTTATTCCCTCGCTAAAGGATGAAACACCTTTAATGGATGATTTTAAAAATTCTATTCTAAAACAATCCACCGAAATATATTGTTTTTGATTCGAGATGGACTATCATAGATTAACAGATGAATTTATTAAAGAATATATAAAAGAATTCTATGATTTTGAAAAAGAAGTTGAAAGTATGAGTATTTATAAATTAAAAGAATAATTATGAGTTTCAATGAAGAAAAAGCCAATCTTATATATACGTTATTCCATGTTTTAATGAAGAAAAAGTTTTACCTTTTACTAATGTACTTTAAAGATAAAATTCAGGAATTGGTAGAAAAGAAATTATTTCGCAACAATCAAGAGTGATGTTTGTGAATGATGGAAGTACTGATGATACACGGAGTTTAATAGAAGAATATTCAAAAATGAATTTGTTGTTGGAATTAGCCAAAGTAGAAATCGTGGACACCAAAGTAGTATTCTAGCAGGGATTTTCGAGGCAAAAATATGTAGATGTAGTTATTACCATTGATGCAGATGGACAGGATGATATTCATTGTATAAATAAAATGCTAGAAGTTTATGAAAAAGGTTCTGATATTGTATATGGTGTAAGAGAAAATAGAGAAACAGATACTTTTTAAAAAGATTTACAGTGGAAAGTTTTTATCGTTTAATGAATTTTTTATGCAGAAAATTATATTTAATCATGCAGATTATCGTTTTGATGAGTAAACGATTTATTGAAGAATTAGGAAATATAAAGAAGTAAACTTATTTTTTAGAGGAATTGTTCCTCTGGTTGGTTTTCATATTCGATTGTAACTTATAAAAGAGAAGAGCGAATTGCCGGTGAGAGTCATTATCCACTTAACAAAAATGGTTAAATTAGCAGTTGATGGTATTACAAGTTTATCTGTAAAACCTATACGTATGATTACTATTTTAGGAGTTTGTACATCATCTTTAGTTTTCTACTAATTGTTTGGGTTTTATGGACCAAATTTACAGGAGAAAGTGTTTGCAGGATGGGCTGAGTACGTATGCTATTGTTAGCTTATTAGGTGGAGTTCAACTTACTAGTTTAGGAGTTATTGGAGAATATATAGGAAAAATTTATTTAGAAACTAAAAATAGACCAAGATATATTATTTCTAAAAAGAACATATGAAGAAAAAATACTAATAGTGAAGACGATCATGGTTTATTGATTGAATAAAGCTTTTATCATCAAAATTTAACATTTCTATTCACATTACTTGACAAAAAGTCAACTTTTAGTAAATTAGTATCAATTTCATAGGAAATCCAATGAAGGAGCCAAGTAGATTCACAGCAAATTAGAGAGAGAAATCGTGGCTGAAAGTTTCTCATAAGACTGAAAGAATCGAAAGACACTCTGGAGGAGAATAATGCAAAGTTATTCCAGCAAAAGAGCCGTTATTTAGTAGAGGAATAGAGGGTGACTCTATTCAAAGTTAGGTGGTACCACGAAATTAATCGTCCTGACTCATTCATTTGAGTCAGGATACATATTTTATACATAGAAAGTAGGGATAAAATGATTCAAAACCAAAAAGGAACAGCCGATTTATTACCAGAGGAAATAAAAATTTGGCATTACATTGAGAGAAACAGCTCGCATTATTTTAGGCGATTATCAATTTGAAGAAATGCGTACACCAATGTTTGAAAGCTATAGAATTATTTAGTAGAGGTGTGGGTGATACTCGGATATCGTTTCTAAAGAAATGTATGATTTTTATGACAAGGGAGACCGTCATATTACATTACGTCCAGAAGGAACTGCAGCCATCGTTCGTGCGTATGTAGAAAATAAATTATTTGGACCAGAACATAAGAAAACCTTATAAAAAGTTTATTACATGGTCCAATAGTTCCGTTATGAACGTCCACAATCAGGACGTTTAGACAATTCCGCCACTAGGTGTGGAAGTATTTGGTTCAACAAATCCAGCAACAGATGTTGAGACAATTGCAATGGCGTGGGATTTATTAAAAGGAACTTGGCTTATCTAATATGCGTTTTAGTGATTAATTCACTTGGAAAAAAACTGCAGACCGTATCGCATATCGTCAAGCTTTTAATTAGTATTTAGAACCATTTACTGAAGAATTAAGTGAAGATTCTAAAAATCGTCTTCATAAAAACTCCATTACGTGTATTAGATAGTAAAGATAAACGTGATATTGAAATCGTAAAAATGCACCACGTATTTTTAGAATTTTTATCAGATGAAGCACGTACTCACTTTAGAAAAAGTGCAACAATATCTAACTGCCTTAGAAATTCCATTTGAAATTGATGAAACAATGGTTCGTGGATTAGATTATTATCAAGATACGATTTTTGAAATTATGACAGATTCAAAAATCATTTGGTGCTAAAACAACGATTTGTGGTGGTGGACGTTATGATGGTCTTGTTCAAGAATTAGATGGTCCAGAAACACCAGGGTTTGGATTTGGATTAGGAATGGAAAGACTTGTGTTATTAATGAAAGATGAACAAGTAGAAATTCCTGACCTACAAGAATTAGATGCATATATTGTTGGTTTAGGAGAAGAAACAGAAGAAGAAGTATTAAAAACTTTCTATCTCTACTACGGCAACAAGGTTATTCTGTGGACCGTGATTTCTTCGGTGAAAAGCAAAACCTCAATTTAAAATGCTCCAAAAAATATGGAGCAAAAGTTGTGATTACTTTGGAGAAGAAGAATTGGCAAGTCGTCAGGTTCCACTCAAAAGTAATGAGCACTGGTAAAGAAGTAAAAGTTGACTTAGCAGATGTATATGAAGATTTTGATAGTCTATTCACTTAAAGCAACAATGGATACAACAGCAATCGATGAATATTTTGGAAAAATAGAAAAGTAGGGATTTGTATGAAAAGAGATCAATTTACTGTGGATTAGTTAGCAGAAGAATTAGTAGGAAAAGAAATTACATTACATGGTTGGGTACAAAACGTCGTGACCATGGTGGGGTTATTTATCGACTTACGTGACCGTGAAGGTGGATGCAAGTTGGATTTAACCCACAACATAACCGAAGCAGCTTTTTGAAATGCAGACACATTACGTCCTGAATACGTTATTGAAGTAACAGGTACTGTTGCTTTTACTGGTGAAGGATTAACAAATCCAAACTTAAAAACAGGTTCAATGGAATTAGAAGTTCACCATGTTGAATTATTAGCAAAAGCTAAAACTCCACCAATTTACATTGAAGATGATAAAGCAGCTTCAGACGAAATTACGTATGAAATATCGTTATTTAGATATGCGTCGTAAACCTGTATTAGAAAACTTACGTTTACGTCATAAAACAACTCTGTGCGATTCGTGAATATTTAGATACTGAAGGATTTATTGATGTAGAAACACCATACTTAGCAAAATCAACACCAGAAGGAGCTCGTGACTACTTAGTACCTTCTCGTGTACATGAAGGAAGTTTCTACGCATTACCACAATCACCTCAAACATTTAAACAATTATTACTGAGAGGCTTAGATCGTTACTACCAAATCGTTCGTTGTTTCGTGACGAAGATTTACGTGGAGACAAAGTCAACCTGAATTTACATGTCGATATTGAAACAAGTTTCTTATCAGCTGTAGAAAATTCGAGAAATGATGGAAGGCTTATTGAAAAAGTCATGAAAAGATACATTAGGGTAGAAGTAACAACTCCATTCCCTCGTTTATCATGTTGCTGCTAGCAATGAGCCGTTATGGTAATGATAAACCAGATACTCGTTTTGCATTGAATTAATCGATGTAGCGGATATTGTAAAGATTCTGACTTAAAAGTATTCAGTACAGTTGTTGAAAACGGTGGACATGTAAAAGTTTTAAACTTAAAAAGGATTAGCAGATGAATATTCACGTAAAGATGCAGATAGCTAGCACAATTTGTTGCTAAATATGGTGCAAAAAGGATTAGCTTGGTTGAAAGTGGAAGAAGATGGTCTAAAAGGACCAATCGCAAATTCTAAGAAACCAAGAAACAGCCTTTAAGAGAACGTTTAGATGCAGAAGTGGAGATATTGTTTTCTTCTGTGCGGATAAACCAAGTGTTGTTGCACAATCATTATCTGAATTACGTTTACACTTCGGTAGAAAACATGAATTAATTGATAAAAACTAAATTCAATTTCTTATGCGGCTGTTGATTGGCCATTATTAGAATATGACGAAGATGCAAAACTGTTATCAAGCAATGCACCATCCATTTACTCGTCCAGTGAATGAAGATTTCAATGCTTTTATTAGAAAAATCCAGCAGCAGCTAAAGCTCAAGCTTATGACATTGTATTAAATGGATATGAATTAGGCGGAGGATCATTAAGAATTTACAGAAGAGACATGCAAGAAGCAATGTTTGAAGTACTAGGATTCACAAAAGAATCTGCACAAGAACAATTTGGATTCTTAATGGATGCATTAGATTATGGATTCCCACCACATGGAGGAATTGCATTAGGATTAGACCGTTTAGTCATGTTACTAGCTGAGGGAAGATAACATCCGTGAAGTGATTGCATTCCCTAAAAACGGTTCAGCAATGGATACTATGACACAAGCACCAAGTCCAGTATCTGAACAACAATTACAAGAATTATCATTAAAAATTGCTAAAATCAATGAACAATGGAGAAGTCGTCAATGAAGGCTTCTCCTCTGTTCTTCATAGAGAAAAAGGAACGAATACTAATGAAAAATAGCAAAGGTGTTAGTGTTTAAGAGACAACAAGAAATTTTAAAATTATTGCAGGAACATAGGCAATTATCTGTAGAAGAATTATCTTCCAGATTAGAAGTTTCTGAAATTACAATCCGTCGAGATTTACAACGTTTTTGAAGATCAAGGGGATTAATTGAACGTTTTATGAGTGGAGCAAAATATATTTTCAGGGAAAGATTGAAAAAGAAAATATTGAACAAAAACAATATAATTCCACTATATTGCACGTAGAGCATCTGGGTTAGTGCGCGAACATGATATGGTCTTTATTAATTCAGGTTCTACTGCCTTTTTATTATTGAATTATTTAGCAGATGAGAATGTTACGATTTTTGACAAATAATGGTCGTTCTATTTTTCAAAAAGCCTCTTCTAAAGCTTCTATTGTATTAAGCGGAGGAGAAATTTTGAGCAAAAATCTTTAGTTGGAGATTTTTGCCATTAACTCGTTTTCAAAGGCTCGTGCCAATATTTGCTTTTTAGGTGTCGGTGGCATTAATAAAAATGGAATTACGACTGTAGCATTACCTGAAACAGCAGTTAATCGTGTCATTCTAGAACGCACCAATGGTCCAAAAATTATTGTAGCTGAAGGAGCAAAAGTTGGAAGAGAATCTAATTTCCACAGCAGATTGTTCCATGATTACTCATTTAATTACGGATTATTCAGCAGATGCTGAAAACAGTCGCTTATTTAAAGAGTATTGGTGTAAAAGTTTTATTTATTTCTTAATGAGAAAGAAAAGGAGTATAAGATGTCAGTAGAATTAAGTCCAAGACTGAAAAACAGTTGCTTCTTTTTTAGAAGGAGCGACATTATTATGTGATGTTGGTTCTGATCATGCTTATTTAACGGTTTATGCAATACAACAAGGATTGATTTCTAGCGCTATTGCTGGAGAAGTTGTAAAAGGTCCTTTCGAGTCTGCCCAACAAACGGTTCAAGATTATGTTCTAAATGATAAGATTTCTGTTCGTTTAGGAGATGGATTAGATGTCGTTACTTCTGATGACGATGTATCAGCCATTTCATTTGTGGAATGGGTGGAGAATTAATTGCTCGTATTTTTAGAACAAGGTCGAGTTAATGGTACGTTAACGGGTAAAAGAAAAATTAGTATTACAGCCGAATGTTGCAGAACATTTATTAAGACATGTAGTGGAACATGACTATGAAATTTTAGAAGAAGTCGTAGTAGAAGATCATCATCGTTTGTACTGAAATTATTGTAGCTGAAAAAGAGAACAGAGCTTGCTATAACAGATACGCAAATTAAATTTGGTCCTAAATTATTAGAGAAGCCAACAGAGTTGGTGATTCGTAAATGGGAACGTCGTTACGTAAAATCGAAGAAATTTAGCACAATTGAAAAATAGTAAAGAAATTCAACTGAAAAAGTAGAAAAAATTTAATCATCAATATCTTGAATTGAAAGGATTGATTGACAATGCCAACCGTTAGAGATATTATTCGTAAATTTGAACAAAGAGTTCCAAAATCTTTAGCAATGGGAAAAGGGACTCAATTGGATTACATTTTTGGAGATTGGAATCAAGAAGTTCAAGTAGTAATGACGACTTTAGATATTCGTCCTTCTGTTATTCAAGAAGCCATTGAAAAAGAATGTCGATTTAATTGTGCGCATCATCCGCCGATTTTTAGACCTGTACAACAATTTGATTTAACAAATCCGCAACATAAAAATGTATCAAGATATTTTTAAAAACATGATATTGCCATTTATGCAGCTCATACAAACTTAGATGTAGTATCCGGTGGTGTCAATGATTGGTTAAGTGAAGTGCTGCAATTAGAAGAAGTAGAAGTCTTATCTCCAACAGGAAAAACTTCGTCAAATGAAAATTGCCGTGTTTGTACCCAAAAGAACAAGCAAGCACAGTTCGACAAGCAATGCATGAAGCAGGGAGCAGGACAAATTGGTGATTGTTATAATGAATGTAGTTTTACAACTAGTGGAGTAGGTCGTTTCACCCCAACTGAAGGAGCAAATCCTACCATTGGACAAGTGAATCAACCAGAACAAGTAGCAGAGGAAAAAGTAGAAGTTATTTGTTATGAAAACCAAGTAGACGCTATTATTAGTGCTATGAAAGCTAGTCATCCTTATGAAGTTCCAGCTTATGAAGTTTGGGCATTAGAAAATGATGCAAAAACATTAGGAATTGGACGTATTGGACAATTACCTGAAGCATTATCTGTTGAAGAATTTGTCACTTATGTGAAAAATCAATTCCAATTAAAAAGGATTACGTTTTGTTACTCCAAGAAATCGTTTGTTAGATAAAATTCGTAAAGTTGCCGTTTTAGGTGGTTCTGGTGGAAGTTTTTACCAAGCAGCTGTTAGCAAAGGTGCAGATGCATTTGTAACAGGAGACATTACGTATCATGTCGCTCATGATATTCAAGAGTCACCAATGTTATTAGTGGATGCTGGGCATCATATTGAAGTCGTTTGTATTGAAAAATTAGCAAATTGGTCATGTACAATGGAATCAAGAAGAAAATTGGAATGTAAGGTCATTAAAAAGTACGACTTTTACGGATCCATTTGAATTTTTATAAGAAAGTAGGAATGTAACATGCCAAATCAATTAATTAATCGTTTTATTCGTTATGTAAAAAGAAACTCGCTCTGATGAAGCAAGTGCAACTGTTCCATCAACACCAAGTCAAAACAGAGTTTTTTTAAAAGACTTAGTTGAAGAATTAGTAGCATTAGGATATCAGAATGTGAGATTAAATCCTAAAAATAGCTTTTGTAACGGCAACAATTCCAGCTACAACTACAAAAGAAGTACCAGTTGTTGGATTTATTGCTCACGTAGATACAGCTGATTTTGAAGCTCGTAATGTACAACCTCAATTCCATGAAAATTATGATGGAGAAGACATTGTATTAGATAAAGAAGGTAAATTTGTTTTTATCTCCAAAAGATTTTCCTAATTTAAAAATTATGTTGGAAAAACATTAATTACAACAGATGGTACAACTTTGTTAGAGCAGACGATAAAGCAGGTGTGAGTGAAATTGTCACTGCAGGAGCTTACTTATTAGCTCATCCTGAAATTGAACACGGAAAAATTCGTGTAGCATTTGGTCCAGACGAAGAAATTGGACGTGGTGCTGATTTATTTGATGTTGAAGAATTTGGATGTGATTTTGCCTATACTATGGATGGAGGTCCAGTAGGGGAATTAGAATACGAAAGTTTCAATGCTGCTCAAGCTGAAATTACAATCCAAGGGAAGAATGTTCACCCTATGAACTGCAAAAGATACAATGGTGAATGCCTTAGAAATTGCTCGTCAATTCCAAAACGGTTTACCTGAATTTGAAGTACCAGAACATACTGCTGGACGTGAAGGATTCTATCACTTAATGTATGCTAATGGTGTTGTTGAAGAAGCAAAATTAGTCTATATTATTCGTGACCATGATCGTAACTTATTTGAAGCGAAAAAAGCTTATTTACAATTAGTTGCAGATCGTCTAAATGCATCATTAGATAGCAATCGTATTTCAATTGATATGAAAGACCAATATTACAATATGGCTGAAATCATTGAAAAAGACTTTAGAGCTGCTGAAGTTGCTCAAAAAGCAATGGAAAACTTATCGATTACACCAATTATTGAACCAATTCGTGGTGGTACAGATGGTTCTAAAATTTCATTTATGGGCTTACCAACTCCAAAACATTTTTGCAGGTGGAGAAAACTTTCACGGACGTTATGGAATTCGTCGCTGTAGAATCAATGGAAAAAGCCCGTGATGTCATTATTGAAATTGCAAAAAATTGTTAGCAAAATAAAGAAATATGAAAAATATGGCTTTTTCTTATAGTAGCTAAGGACGTCAGCAAACAGCTTTGCTGTTTCATGCCTAAAAATTGAGCCTAAGGTCTCAATTTTTCCTACACTATAAGCCCATCTGGCTTATAGTGCTAAAGCTACAGAGAAAAGCCAATTTTATTTTGACGAAAGTTTATGAGTGGACGTTTAAAACTGAGCTTTTTCTAGTAACATCAATTTTTGTGACTTGCTATGAGATTTTCTTGCCTCCGTATTTAATAATGAAAAAGACGGTGAATTCTTTGCAAATTAATCGTCATACGTCAAAATACAATTAGCTTTTCAAAGTAGCTGATGCAATAAATGCCTGGTAGGCATTTGTTGCCGGAAAAATCGAGACCAAGGCTCGATTTTTAGCAATGAGACTCGCTATGCGAGGCTGCTTGCGCCGTAGCTACATTAAGATAAAAGCTAATTGTATTTGTCTTCTAGCTTTCTTATCATATCAGTAGATAAATTCTTAAAAATCGTTACAATAGAGTAGAGTTTAACAGTAAAAATCTAATCTAACGACGATACAAAAATATAATAGATTTGGATTTATAATTAGATAAATTCAAATCTATTTTTATCTATATGGAGGAAGTTATGACATTTGATGGTTTATTTACAAAATGGATGACGGATGAAGTTTCTAAAGAAATTATTGGAGGGAGAATTAGTAAAATTCATCAGCCTCTTCCTTATGAAATTCAATTAACGATTCGTTCCAATCGTAAAAATTATTTATTATTATTATGTGCTCATCCAATGATGGCACGTTTTCAGTTTATTACTGAAAAAGGAGATAATCCTGAAATCGCTCCTAATTTTTGTATGATTTTAAGAAAATATCTTGAAGGTGCGATTATTCAAGATTTTACTCAAGTTGGAGCTGACCGTATTATTCATTTAGACGTGGATACAAGGGATGAACTTGGAGATGAAGCAAAATGGCGTTTGACACTTGAAATGATGGGGAAACATAGTAATGTTTTCTTAGTGGATCGAAGAAGCCAGCAAATTATTGATTGTTTAAAACGTATCCCATTAAGTCAAAATACTTATCGTACTTTACAACCGGGAGCTACTTATCAATTACCTCCTCATCAAACAAAACTGAATCCTTTTGAAATGACTCTTTTTGAATTAGATGCTAGATTAAATAGAGAAGTTTCGAAAGAAACACTCGCAAAAATCATTAATGAGCCTTGTACAAGGAATGAGTACCTTTAACAGCAAATGAGATTGTTGAACGTTCCATGATGTTTGATGAAACGATTGCTGAGAGTTTATGGAAGTTTATGGAACAAAATAATGAAAAGCCAACACCTACTTTAGCAAAACTTTCGAATGGAAAAAGCTATTTCACAGTTTGTCCATTCTATTCATTCCAGAATGCTGAAAATCAATCATTTGAAAACATTATCTGAATTATTAACAGCCTATTATGTTCATAAAGTTCAGGAAGAAAAATTCAACAGTTGGCTGGAAATTTACTTCAAATGTTGAAATCAGAATTGAAAAATCGAGAAAACTTGTTAAATTTGAAGAAGATTTACAAAAGAGTGAGAAAGCTGAACAATACCGTATTAAAAGGGAGTTATTAAATACTTGCCTGTACCAAATCGAAAAAGGGCAAACTGAAATTCAAGTGAGAATTATTACGATAATAATGAATTACTGACGATTCAATTGTCTACATGGTTGACACCTTCTCAAAATGCACAAGCTTTATTTTAAAAAAATATCAAAAATTAAGAAATTCTATTGAACATATTGAAAAAAACAACAGGAATTCACCCATCAAGAGATTCAATATTTAGAACAAGTTTTATATCAAATTGAAGAAGCGGATGTCCAAAACTTAGAAATAATTGAGAAGAATTAGAAGCGAGTGGGTATTTAAAACGATCCGCTATGAAAAAGGAAAACAAAAACAAAAACCTTTCAAAAACCATATGTTTTCTATTCAAATGATGGTACAAGAATTTTAGTAGGTAGAAATAATTTACAAAATGATACCTTAACCTTAAAACAAGCCAAAAAGAATATTTATGGTTACATGCACAAAACATTCCTGGGTCACACGTTATTGTCGAATCAGCCAATCCAACGGATGAAACGATTGGGCAAGCAGCTCATGTTAGCAGCTTATTATTCAAAAATATCGTCATTCAGCAACAGTTCCTGTTGACTATGTTTCTGTTTCGAAAATTAGAAAGCCGAATGGAGCTAAACCAGGTTTTTGTTGTATATGAAGGGCAACAAAATACGTATATCACTCCAGATGAAGCAGTGATTCAACAAATTCGGGAAAAATAAAACCAAAAGAATAAGGAGAAACAAATGAACGCAGTAAGAGCAGCTTATATTCATATTCCATTTGTTCGCATATTTGCTATTATTGCGATTTTAATAAGGTATTTATTGAAGGGCAACCGGTTGATGAATATGTTGATTTATTAGTAAGAGAAATGCAATTACGAGCAGAAAAATCATTCCATTTCTCCTTTAGAAACGTTATATATCGGTGGAGGAACACCTTCAACTTTAACGCCAAAAGCAATTAGAAACGTTATTTGAAGGAATTCATTGCTATTTACCATTAGAAAAATTGTGAATTTTCAATGGAATTAAATCCAGATGATGGGCAAATGGAACGTTTAGAAGTGATGAAAGAATATGGCGTTAACCGTATTAGTATGGGAGTTCAATCTCTAATGATGATTTATTAAAAAGAATTGGGCGAAAACATAGTAAAAAGACAGTTTTGCAAACCATAGGAAATGCTCGAAAACTAGGATTTGAGAATATTAGTATCGATTTAATTTTTAGACTGCCTCAACAAAACGATTCAAGATTTCGAAGATAGTTTAAAAATAGCAATGGATTTAGATTTACCACATTATTCAATTTATTCTTTAATTTTAGAACAAAAGACAGTTTTTTTATAATTTAATGAGACAAGGAAAACTTCCTTTACCAAGTCAAGATGAGGAAGCAGATATGTTTCAATTGGCAATGGATTCTATGGAAAGTTTTTGGACGATATCATTATGAAATTAGTAATTATGCACTTCAGGTATGAATCAAGACATAATTTACATTATTGGAAAGCAGATGAGTATTTAGGATTTGGTGCTGGTGCTCATGGTTATTTAAATCAAGAACGCTATCAAAATTGTGGTCCTATTCAACATTATTTAGAACCATTACGTACTTTTGAACTTCCAATTTTACAAAAGATGTATTAAGCCAAAAATCTCAAATGGAAGAATTTATGTTTTTAGGGTTGAGAAAAATGTCTGGTGTTTCTAATCTTGAATTTAAGAGAAGATTTGGAAGAAATATGAATGATATTTATCAAGATATTATTGAGGATTTATTAGAACAGGAATTGATCCAAATTAACAACAGAGGAATTGCGTTAACTCATAAAGGTAAGTTTTTAGGAAATAATGTATTCAAGCGTTTCTTTTTAGAAGATTAGCTTAAGATTTTATATGAATTGCTGTAATGAGATGAAAAGAGTGATAGAATGACACTATTAAGAAGAACTAAAAAGAAAAGGAATTATTGGAAAAATTGCTTTTTGGCCTTAATTGCAATCAATTTATTTGTAATGATTTCCTCATTAATTCCTAGTCGAACAAAACATCAAGTTTCAACAACGCAAATTGTAGAACAAGGAGAGAATTGGATGAAGTCACATTAGTAAAAATGAAATTCAAAATATTTTTAGAAATTGTTTCCAAAAAGAATCAAGTAGAAAATCCAAATTTTTCCAAACTTTGTGATGAATGATTCAGTCATTCAAATTACTGGAGATGCTAACGCGTTAGGGGTAACTGTTCCATACAAAATGACGACAGTTCCTATGTAACGGAAGAAGGAACCATTCAATTAAAAATAGAGTCTGTTCAATTAGGGAGGTTTTTCTCTACCAGTATTTTTTTAGCCTTAGGAAGATTACAACAAATGCAATTTCAGAATGGTTCCAATTAAATACTGACAAACAATATTTCTTATTAAATTTATCAGGAATTCATGAAGGAAGTACGATTAAAAGCAAAAATTAATTTAAAATCCAATGAATTTATTTTTTTCTATTTCAATTTCTAATGACAATATAGTAGAATATCTACAGTAAGAAAAATTTAAAAGTCTATAAGACAGTTAGGAGATCGCACATGAGTGTACATATTAATGCAACAAAAGGACAAATCGCAGAGGTAGTTTTAATGCCGAGAGATCCACTTCGTGCTAAATATATTGCGGAACATTATTTAACAGATGTAGAACAATATAATAGCGTAAGAAATATGTTTGGATATACAGGTTTATACAAAGGACAACGAGTATCTGTTCAAGGTAGTGGAATGGGTATTCCTTCAATGATGATTTATGCTAATGAATTATATACAGAATTTGGTGTTGAAAAGATTATTCGTATTGGTTCAGCTGGTTCTATTCAACCTGATGTAAATGTTCGTGATATTGTATTAGCTCAAGGAGCTACAACGGATTCATCAATTATTACAAATATTTTTCCAAGGACAAGTTAACTTTGCTCCCTTTAGCATCATTTGAATTATTAGATAAAAGCTTATCATTTAGCAAAAAGAACGTGGTGCAACTGTTCACGTTGAGAATATTTTATCTTCAGATCGTTTCTATAATGCTGAATTAAACAAACAAAAATTGCAAGAATATGGCGTACTAGCGATTGAAATGGAAGCTGCTGGCTTATATGCATTAGCGGCACAACATAAAAAACAAGCTCTTGCTATTGTAACAATCAGTGACCATATTTTAACAGGTGAAGAAACAACTGCAGAAGAACGTGAAAAACATTTAACGAAATGATGGAAATTGCTTTAGAAACTGTACATAAGGGTTAATAAGTAGGTAAAATATATGGAAGAAAAATCAAGAAAAAAGTTGTTAATAAACCTAAAAAAGGAATTCGATTATGGGTTTTTATCGTTTCATTAATTGCTATAATGTTATTTCAGTCTTTTAACAGTTGCATTAGTGATTACGCAACTGCCAAAAAGCAGATAATAAATTAGCATTTGGTGTATTAAAAAGAATGAAATGTTTCAAATTGAAAAAGTATTTTATTTTTAAAACAAAATTACTTTAGATAAAAATGTTACAAGTGAACAATTAATTCAAGGTGCTTTAAAAGGAATGGCTGAATCAGTTGGAGATCCTTATACTACTTATTTAGTAAATGACGAAACAGCACAATTAGATGAAACCGTCAATGGAGCATTTGGTGGAATTGGAGCTGAATTAAAATCAGATCAAAGCCGAGTAGTAATTAGTACAACAATGGAAGGAAGTCCTTCACAACAAGTAGGGCTTCAAGCAGATGATGTGATTACAAAAGTTGATGGCGAAGATATGACTGGTAAGACTATTTCTGAAGTTGTAAAAAAAGTACGTGGGGAAGTTGGAACAGATGTTGTTTTAACAATTGAACGCGCAGGTACTTCTTTAGAAGTTAAATTAACAAGAGCTAGCATTGCAATTAATACTGTAAAAGCTGAATTAGATAAAGAGGATGCATCAATTGGTCATGTTCGCATTACTAGTTTTGCAAAAAATACTGCTGATGAACTAGAAAAAGCGGTGAAGGATTTAACTGAAAAAGGTGCAAAATCTTTTGTGTTCGATTTACGATACAATCCTGGAGGTCTATTAGATCAAGCTTATAAAGTTGCCAATATGTTTTTTTAAAAAGATGGGAGCCAATTGTTCAAGTAGAAGATAGATTTGGAGAAAACAATCTATAAAGCTTCTTCGTCCATTGGAGAATTCAAAAATTACTCAGCCATATGTTCTTTTAGTGAATGAAGGAAGTGCAAGTGCTTCTGAAATTTTAGCAGCAGCTGTTAAAGAGCGTGCTGGAGCGCAAATCGTAGGCACAAAAACTTATGGTAAAGGTACGGTACAAAGTGTCGTTGATATTACTGATAATAGTGAGTTAAAATATACGAATGCCAAATGGTTAACTCCAGAGGAAATTGGATTCATAAAGAAGGGGTTACTCCAACGAAAGATGTGAATTTTACCTGATTATGCATTCTTAAAAATTATTGATGCAAGAGAAACATTAAAAAGTAGGATCAGTTTCTCAAAATGTATTATCTGTTGAGACGATTTTTAAAAAGGGTTAGGATATTCCGTTACAGTGGATGGTTATTTTGATGAAGCTACTAAAAGATGCAGTAAAAGCTTATCAACAAAAAGAAGGCCTAACTGTAACAGGAGAAGTTAATGAAGAAACTGCTCAGAAATTAATGAATAGTGTAAGAGCATTAATCCAACAAAATGATACACAGTATCAAGCAGCAAAAAGAATTACTAAAATAGGATGGAGCTTTTTAAATGGAAGAAATTAGTTCATTTATTCCTCGTAATATTCGTAAAAAGAAAAACTTCCAAAACCAACAATTTGGGAAGAATTACTTAGTTGGATCACTCCTTTGCGATATCCCTTGTAATTTTAGCTTTATTTTTTGTATTTGTAGGAAAAACCTTTTACGGTTAGTGGACAATCGATGTATCCAACACTACATGATTCAGATCGCATGTTCATGTCAAAATTAGGAGATATTAAACGATTTGATATTGTCGTATTACAAGCACCTGATCAAGATAAAGAGTATATTAAACGAGTGATTGGAATGCCCTAGTGATACAATTGAAGTTAAAGATGGCAAATTATATATCAATGGGCAAGTTGTGGATCAACCATTTATTAACACAGAGCTACTTATGAATAAAACAGTCTATATTGATGATTTTACTTTGCAAGAATTAACTGGAGAATTAAAGGTACCTGAAGGGGAAATATTTTCGTGATGGGGGATAATCGTGGAGTTTCAAAAGATAGTCGAATGATTGGATTTATTGAACGCTCTGCGATTGAAGGGAAAGCAGTCTTTACAATTTGGCCATTAAATCGTATTGGTGGTCAAAAACAAATTATTCTTATTTATATTCTGAATGATAAGGAGAAATTTTAAATGAGTTATGAAGATGAGTATGAATATAAACCTTCTATATTGTCTATTATATGGTCTTGGATTTGGTCATTCATAGTAGCCTTCATTATTGTTGGGGAGTGTATTTCTTCCTTGGAAGACCTTTTACAGTGAGTGGCGCTTCAATGCATCCAACATTGCATAATGGTGATCGTATGGTGCTATCTAAAATTGGAGATATCCATCGCTTTGATGTCGTTATATTAAAGGCACCAGATGAAAATGTTGAATATATTAAAAGAGTGATTGGAATGCCTGGTGATACAGTTGAGATGAAGAGTGGAATACTTTATATTAATGGTAAAAAGTGGACCAACCTTTTATCAATACTGAAGCATTGGCCAAACAGACGGTTTTTATCGATGATTTTACATTAGAGAGTCTAACAGGTGAAGCGAAAGTTCCTGAAGGGAAGTATTTTTGTATTAGGGGATAATCGTGGAGTTTCTAAAGATAGTCGAATGATTGGATTTATTGATCGTTCAGCGATCGAAGGAAAGCAGTCTCTACAATTTGGCCTTTTGGTAGAATTGGAGGACAAAATTACGTTATTTATATTCAGAATAAGATAGAGAATTGACTTTTCTAAAGTAGTATTAGACGCCAGTAGCCCCTCATGGGCTCTCTTGACTAAAAATTTGAGCCTGTAGTCTCAAATTTTTCCTGCACAAGAAAGTATAGAATACTTCTTGTACCCATACTACTCTGAAAAGTCTTTTCTATTTAACGTAAAGATATGAGAGTACGTTTATAATTTTGATTTCTTTGAAGTAGCTAGAAGTCTTTTTCTGTTTAAATCGATATCATAAAAGAGTAATCATAATTTTAGACTTTTCTTAAAGTAGTATTAGACGACAGCAGACCCTTCGGTCTCATGGCTAAAATTTGAGTCTCGGTCTTAAATTTATCTGTACAAGAAGTATAAAATACTTCTTGTACCCATACTACCTGAAAAGTCTTTTCTATTTAACGTAAAGATATGAGTACGTTTATAATTGTGACTTCTTTAAAATAGTTAGAAGTTAATTTTTTGTTCTTAAAAAAATCATTTTTTATGCAAAGGAAAAACTGGATTTTTGATATCTGGTTTTCTTTTTATGTCATTTTTCCAATATTTGAAGAGATATTCTATATAATTAATTAAAGTCATTTCTTTTACAAAAGGTTTTTCTTTTACAAATAGAAAAATTAGTGTTAAACTTCGAGTGGTGATCAAAAAGGATGCATTAGTATTGAATTATAGGAGGAAATCATATGGTTGGAATTATTATTGCAAGCCATGGTGAATTTGCTGCTGGAATTAAGCAATCTGGTTCAATGATTTTTGGAGAACAAGAAAAAGTTGAATCTAGTTGTTTTCATGCCAAGTGAAGGACCTGATGATTTGCAAAGAAAATTGCAAGAAGCCATTGCGAAAGTTGATTCAGAAGAAATTTTATTCTTAGTCGATTTATGGGGCGGTAGTCCATTTAATCAAGCAAATAAATTGTTTGAAGAAGCTCCAGAACACCGTGCAATTGTTGCTGGATTAAACTTACCAATGTTAATCGAAGCGTATGCGAGTCGTTTTCTCAATGAATACAGCTCACGAAATTGCGCAAAGCGATTGCTCCAACTGCAATTGATGGGGTAAAAGTTCGCCCAGAAGAATTGCAAAAGAAAGAAGAAGTAGCCGAAGAACAAACGGTTGCACCTAAAGGAGCTATTCCGGAAGGAACAGTTTTAGGGGATGGCAAAATTAAGTTTGTATATAGCTCGTATTGATACTGTTTACTTCACGGACAAGTTGCTACTAACTGGACTAAAGCAACAAATCCAAATCGTATTATCGTTGTTTCTGATTCAGTATCTAAAGACGATTTACGTAAAAAATTAATTGAACAAGCAGCTCCTCCAGGAGTTCGTGCTCACGTTATCCCATTGGATAAATTAGTTCAAGTTTATAACGATCCACGTTTTGGCGATACAAAAAGTATTATTATTATTTGAAAATCCACAAGATGCTTTAGCAGTTATTGAAAAAGGTGTAGAAATTCCAGAATTAAATATTGGTTCTATGGCTCATTCAGTTGGTAAAGTTCAAATTAATAATGTATTATCTGTTGACCAAGCAGATGTTGATACGTATAAGAAATTACGTGATTTAGGCGTGAAATTCGATGTTAGAAAAGTATCAGGAGATTCTCCTTCTGATTTATTCAAATTAATCGCTGCAAAAAGCAGGCGGAGGATTAAACATTTAATAGGAGGTCATTATGGATTTTTAATATTGTAGATTATTGCAGTCCTAGTTGTTGCCTTTTTAGCTGGTATGGAGAGTATTTAGACCAATTCCAATTCCATCAACCAATTATTGCATGTTCATTAATTGGATTAGCAACAGGACATTTATCTGAATGTATTATTTTAGGTGGAGCTTTACAATTATTAGCTCTAGGTTGGGCTAATATCGGTGCAGCGGTTGCTCCCGATGCAGCGTTAGCTTCAGTAGCATCTGCCATTATTTATGTAAAAGCTGGTGACTTCTCTACAGATGGTCGTAATATCGCGATTGCAGCAGCTATCACTTTAGCAACTGTTGGTTTAGTAACAACTATGATTGTTCGTACTTTATCAGTTGTTCTTGTTCACCAAGCTGACAGAGCAGCAGAACAAGGTAACTTCCGTGGTGTTGAATTTTGGCACTATGTAGCATTAGCTACACAAGGTTACGTATCGCAAATTCCCTGCAGGAGCTTTATTATTCATCCCTTCTTCAGCAGTACAAGCTGCTTTAGGTTCATTACCAGCATGGTTTACTGGTGGTATGACAGTAGGTGGGGGAATGGTAGTAGCCGTTGGTTATGCAATGGTTATTAACTTAATGGCAACTAAAGAAGTATGGCCATTCTTCTTCTTAGGTTTCGAGTTAGCACCAATTAAAGAATTAACATTAATTGCAACTGGTATTATTGGTTTAGCAATTGCTGTTATTTACTTAAACTTTACAAAAATAACTCAGGTGGTTCAGGATCAAACTCTGGTTCAGGAGACCCACTTGGCGATATTTTAAATGATTACTAGAATGGAGGAACAGATATGTCAGAGAAAAAAGTTTCATTAACGAAAAGTGATCGTATTAGCGTAATGTTACGTTCTCAGTTCCTTCAAGGTTCATGGAACTATGAGCGTATGCAAAAATGGTGGTTGGGCATTCTCATTAATCCCAGCACTTAAAAATTATATCCTAACAAAGAAGAAGCAAGTGATGCTTTTAAAAACGTCACTTAGAGTTCTTTTAATACTCACCCATATATTGTTGCTCCAATTCTTGGGGTAACATTAGCTCTTGAAGAAGAGAAAGCAAACGGAGCAGATATCGATGATGCTGCTATTCAAGGGGTTAAAGTTGGTATGATGGGACCATTAGCAGGTATTGGAGATCCAGTATTCTGGTTTACAGTTCGTCCAATTCTTGGAGCAATTGCTGCTTCATTAGCAACTGGTGGTTCATTAATTGCACCATTATTCTTCTTTATTGCTTGGAACTTAGTCCGTATTGGTTTCTTATGGTATACACAAGAAGTTGGATACCAAAAAGGTTCTGAAATTACAAGTGACTTATCAGGTGGTATTTTACAAACAATCACTAAAGGTGCTTCAATCTTAGGAATGTTCGTAATGGGGATTTTAGTTCAACGTTGGACTTCTATTAACTTCCCATTAGTTGTTGCTCGTGCTAAATTATCTGAAGGAGCATACATTCAATTCCCAGATGGAGCTGTTGATGGTTCAACATTACAAAAATCTTATCTGCATTAGCAGGTGGTACTTCATTAACTCCTGAAAAAGTTACTACATTACAAGATAACTTAGACCAATTAATTCAGTTTTTGCTGCTTTATTATTAACATTCGCATGTATGTGGTTATTAAAACGTAAAGTAAGTCCAATTTTAATTATCTTTTGCATTATTTGCACTAGGTATTCTTGGTCGTGTAACAGGAATTATGTAATTAAGATACAATTTTTGAGATGAACAGATTTAAAAAGTCTGTTCATCTTTTTGTTTTATGATAGAATAGAGCTATCAGTTTAATGAATAAGGAGAAAGTTATGGCACAGTCTTTAAATACAAAGTTATTTTTACAACGAAAGCCAATGTATTTGTTGGTTGGATTGGAAATAAACACGGCGATATTCTTGTTGGTGATCGAGCGTTTGAGTTTTTATAATGAAAAACTCGGAAGATTATATTCAAACTCCCTTGGAATGAAATTGATAAAGTACGTGCTCAATTGTTCTTCAAGGATCGTTATATTCGTGGGTTCTTTATAGATACGAAATCTGTAGGTTCTTTTAATTTTGTGGTGAAAAATGCAGGAAAATGTTTTAAAAGAAATGCGTACATTTGTTGGAGAAGAAAACATTGTACGTAGTAAAACCATTGTTTACGATGAGGAATTTCTTCAAAAATAATTACATTAATTTTTAATGACTTCAACTATAGTAGTAAGGGACGAGCAGCCTTGCTTTTTGCAAGTCTCATTCTCAAAAATTTTGAGCCTAGGGTCTCAAATTTTTCCCAATAAAAGTAGCCTATCAGGCTACTTTTATCATTACTACTATTGAAGTCATTGGTGGTTTGCATATAGTGTCTGTACGTTTATGATGTATTATAATGACTTTTAATTATAGTAGTAAGGAGGGAAGCATCCTCGCTTGCGAGTCTCATTCCTAAAATTTGAGCCTAGGGTCTCAAATTTCCCCAATAAAAAGTATCCTATTTGGATACATTTATCATTACTACTATTAGAAGTCATTGGGTTGTAGTATACTTTATGTCTTTTAAATTAATTGATTTATTCATTGAAGGACTGTAAAAATTTTTTGATACAATTTCAAGGATAGATTGATGGATATTTAAAAAGAATAACAAGTGAGTATTAAAAATATGTAAGATTGGACAGAAGTGTATCTTCCATCATCCATGTCGAAATAAGATTATATGAAATAAAAGAGTAACTCAATGGTTAGTAACTATTCAACACGTGAATTCCGTGAGAAATTATATGATGATCTTCATGTTCGATTAAGAGATACAGTGATTTTAATGTGTGCGATTTTTATTGCCTCTATTGGCCTAAATATGAATTCAACAGCTGTCATTATTGGAGCCATGTTGATTTCCCCTCTTATGACACCGATTGTTGGACTGGGGTTTGGTGATGGAGATCATGTCCTATCTTCACTTTGATTATTGGAAAAAAACGGCTCGGTCAGGAGCTAGTATGAATAAGGAGAACAAATGAAACGTTTAAAAATGTTATGGCATATTATGCAGGTTACGGGTTTTACTCGGTTTGCTCTGAGTTTTTGTGACCTTTGTTTTTTGGGTCAGGAGCGTGCTTTTCCTAGTTGAACCTGCTATCACAAATTACGGAGACAGTCTTTTGGTATGCTTTTTGTGACTTGACGACTGTCGCTACATGGGATCTCCTAGCTGTGACCTTGATTGGAAGGATTACCAGTGTCTTCTTGACGATTTATGGGCTCATATTTTTTGGCTGTTTATCAGCTGTTATTTTTAATTATTATACCAATTTAAATAAGGAAAGAGGAGAGGACAAATGACTGCCAATTATTCAACACGGGAATACCGTGAGAAATTATACGATGACCTTCATGTTCGATTGAGAGATACAGCGATTTTGATGTGTGCAATTTTTATTGCCTCTATCGGACTAAATATGAATTCAACAGCTGTCATTATAGGAGCCATGTTGATTTCAACTCTCATGACACCGATTGTTGGACTGATTCGGTTTAGCTATTTTTGATACGCGTTTAATCAAAGCAACTCTAGAGGTTTTATTGACTCAAGTGTTGGTCAGTTTGCTTGTCTCGACTCTGTATTTCTGGATTTCTCTTGTCTTATGCAAGTAGCGAGTTGATTGCACGAACCTCTCCAACCATTTGGGATGTCCTCATTGCTATTGCTGGTGGGATTGCTGGTGTGATCGGTTCAAGGAAAAAAGAAGCAAACAATATCGTGCCAGGAGTAGCCATTGCTACAGCTCTGATGCCGCCTATCTGTACTGCTGGCTATGGTTTAGCGAATGGAAATGTACGATTTTTTACTTGGGGCTTTCTATCTGTTCTTGATCAACTGTGTCTTTATTATGTTAACAAATATTGTTGGAACAAGAATTTTTGATGAGAAAAATCTCCCTTAAGTTCATTTAAAGAGCTAAACATTCAAATGAGAATTGGCTTGATATCCTGATTGTACTATTGGTTGTTCCGGCTAGCTATTCAGCGGTCACTCTGACGATGGAACAAGCGAAAAGAAGGGATCAAACAGTTTGTTGGAAAAGAGTTTGCCAATCATACGGTTATTAATCAAGTCTACAAGTCAAGGAATAATGAATTGGTCTTGATGGTTGTTGAGACCCGATTTCAGAAGAAGAATTAGAAAACATTCGCCAAAAACAAGCCTCTTTCACGGAATTCAATCTGTTAAAATTGAAAGTTAATCAAGTCCATAATTCGCCAAAAATTAGATAGTGAGATGACCAAGGAATTTTTACGAAGTCATTAACAAGTATATCGATCAAAAACTCTCTGAAAAAGATTCACAAAAAGATCTCGTAAAAGAAAATGAAGCAGACAAGGATTGAGGATATTGTACTTATCTACCTCATGGAAGCAAATCTTGGGAGGATATTCTATATTGGATTAGCAACAGGACATTTATCTGACTGTATTATTTTAGATGTGGCTTTACAATTATTAGCTTTAGGTTGGGCTAATATCGGTGCAGCAGTTGCTCCCGATGCAGCGTTAGCTTCATTGCCAGCATGGTTTACTGGTGGTATGACAGTTGATGGGGAAATGGTAGTAGCTGTTGGTTATGCAATGGTTATTAATTTAGTTGATGATTCAACTTTACAAAAATCTTATCTGCATTAGCAGGTGGTACTTCATTAACTCACTGAAAAAGTTACAACATTACAAAGATAACTAAACCAATTAATTCCTGTTTTGCTGCTTTACTATTAACATTCGCATGTATGTGGTTACTAAAACGTAAAGTAAGTCTAAGTCCAATTTCAATTATCTTTTGTATTCTTCGCATTAGGTGTTCTTGATCATGTGACAGGAATTATCTAATTAAGATAAATTTTAGATGAACAGATTTAAATGTCTGTTCATCTTTTTGTTTTTATGATAGAATAGATTTAATAGTTTATTAAATAAGGAGAGGTTATGGCACAGTCTTTAAATACAAAAGTTATGTTTATAATGAAAGCCAATGTATTTATTGGTTTGATTGGAAAAAGCATGGGGATATTCTTGTTGGAGATTTTACGTTTGAGTTTTATAATGATCCGGAAGATTATATTTAAATTCCTTGGAATAAGATTGATAAAGTACATGTGAAACTTTTCTTTAAGAATCTTTATTCGTGGATTTTTATTGATACAAAAATCTGCTGGTTTGTTTTAATTTTGTAGTAAAAAATACGTGAAAATATTTCAAAAAGATGCGTACATTTGTTGGAAAAAGAAAAATATTGTACAGAAGTAAACCATTGTTTACGATGAGGAATTTGTTTAAAAAGTAAATTATTTTTATAATGACTTCTATAAATAGTAGTGAGGACTGGAAGCAGCCCTCGCTTTACCGAGTCTCATTCCTAAAATTTGAGCCTAGGTCTCAATTTCACCTATAAAAGTATCCTATTAGGATACTTTTCATCATACTACTATGAGAAGTCATTGGTGATGTAGATCAGTATAGTGTTTGTACGGATAAAATTTTATTTATGATATATGGAGAAGAGTATGATTCTGTTTTGAAAATGTATCTAAAGAATATATAGATTCAGATATACAATTAAAAAGTCTTTTAAAGAAAAATTATTTACAAAAAAGCAAAGAAAAACAGTTATTCAAGATTTAAATTTAGAAATTAACGAAGGAGAAATCGTTAGTTATATTGGTGAGAATGAGTTGGAAAAATCTACGACAATAAAGATGTTGTTAGGAATTATCCCTGCAGATTCTGGTAATGTAACAGTTTTTGAAAAAGATCATTCAAGAATCGTCGAAAAACGCTTCTGAAATTGGAGTTATGTTTGGACAGAAATCTCATCTCTGGTGGGATTTACCACTGTTAGATTCTTTCAAATTTTACAAAAATTTATTCTAAACCTCTGTTGAAGATGATAAATGGTTAGAATGGTTAATAAATGAATTAGAGGTAAAAGCATATATAAATCAACCAGTTCGAGAACTTTCTTTAGGACAACGTATGCGTGTGAGAATTTATTTGCTTTGTTTCATTCTCTAAGTTAGTCATTTTTAGATGAACCTACAATTGGTATTGATGTTCAAACAAAACAAAAATGATGGAAATTATTTTAAAAAGTTAATGAGCTATACTGACATCTCATGATTACTAGTCATGATTTTTCAAAGATTGAGAAAGTTTGTCAAAGAATTATTATTCTGAACAAAGGCATCAATGCATATCAAGGAAGTATTGAAGAATTTAAAAATCAATATTCTTATTTCAAAAAGTTATAATTTATCACGAACAAGGACAGCATGAATTGATAGAGAATTCAACTATAAAAGTATTAGCAAAGAATATTTTTCTACTGAGTATTTTTGATAATGTGAAATTTCAGAAGAATTAGCTATTGAATTTATTCAAAATAATTATCATCCTGATAATATAGAAGTTGTTCATTTAAGTTTATCGAATTAATGACGGTAAAGAGGTGTTAGAATGAAAGGTTTATTAGCATACATACTTTTACCAGTTTAAGTCTAATAAAAATATCGCATGAATAATATCATGACGATTATGAGTACATTTATCGCTATTGTAATTCAGTATTATATTTGGACATATGTTGAAAAACAAATGGAATGAATACACAACAAATTATTATTTATTCTATGTTTGTCTTTAACATTATCGTCTTTATTACCTTTTATTTTCTTCTGCTGATTTTTATGAATCATATTATTTTAAAGGAACAATAATAATTATTTACAGCGTCCACAAATGCTGTTTTTAGTCAATTTCTCTATTCAAATTGGAAAATAGTTTTTATAAGATTATTTATCGAATTATTCCAATTTAGTTATTTATATTATCAAAATAAATCTCATGACTGTAAATAGTGGTCTGGCATTGCTATCTTTATGTTTTTAGTTGGATACTTTCATAATTATTGGTCATATTATAGGATTACTTTTCTCCGTATTTAATTAGTATAAATGGAACCAAAAAGTTTAGTTTCTGGCTTAATATTATTACTTGAGGGAGTTTACCGATAGATATTTATCCTGAACCTTAAAATTAATTGTATTAAAACTGCCTTTTGTTGCATTACAATATTTTCCTAGTGCAATATTATGGAAGTCAATTATTTTCTATACGACTGCACTTTTAATTCAATTCTGTTGATCTTTTCTTTCTCTTAGTTTTATTCATTTTACAAAAAGAGTCTATTCAAAACTAGAAATTATGGGAGGTAACATGATGATTCGTTCGTTAAATTTTTATAGAAAAATTTATACTGAATTTATAAGAATGGATATCAAACGAATAATGATGTATCCTATTGATTTTGTTTTAGAAATATGGGCTTTTTTTCTAGAAACCATTTCAACCTTATTTGTTTTGTATATAATAGTAATTAATACTGATTTTTAGTGAGTTTAGTGGATACGAAGTGTTATTTTATTCTTACTTGATGTTAGTAAATGCGTTATGGGAAAATATGTAACTGTACTTGAAAATCTATATATGATTCCAAAGTGGAGAGTTAGATATTTTCTAGTAAAGTCCCTTAAATATATTATTTTCAATTTATTATTTTTCAACTAGATGAAGAATCTGTATTTGAAACGGTGGCTTTTATTGTTATTAATAGGATCAATCACTCAATTATCTGGATTATGGACAGGTATCTTCTTGATTAAATTATTTTTCTTTATCCTTTCTTCTATTTTTGTTAGATATGCTATTTATTTATTCTTAAGTACTACTGCATTTGGTGGGTATCAAAATGATGGGCTGAAAAGTATTTTTGGGAAGTTTTCAACTTGGAAATTATCCAATTTCAATTTATCTCAATGGTTAAAAAGCTGTATTAATGATTATACCATTTAGTTTTTATAGGATATTTTCGTACATGAGTTATTACTGAGTACTAATCAATTTACTCTAGAAACATTAATCAATTTTAGTTCAGGGTGGATTATTTTTATTTAGTTTATCAATTCTTCTGGAAACAAGGGCTAAAGAAATATCAAAGTATTGGTGGTTAAATTAATAAAACATAAACTTAAAATATTATATCAACCACAGCATTCAGCTTGACTTTTTCTTGTAAAAATTATACGATTATAAGCATTCTACAGAGCGTTATCATGAAGAATGGAAAAGGAGAAGTTAAATGAATCAAATATTTTTACATCAATTTGATGCTTTGTTAGAATTACGACATTTTTATCCATTATTCTTGCATGCTTATGGGATGGGCGATTGATATGAGCGTAAATCTCGAAATAAACAAGCTGGGGGTTAAAAACCCATGTGATTGTTGCATTAGCTTTCGCTTTTAATGATGATTGTTTCGAAAGAAGCATTTTGGGAAACTCCAGACGCTGCAGATACGACACTGTATTGCTGCGCAAATCGTTAGTGGTATCAGTTTTATTGGTGGTGGAATCATCTATATGCGTGATATGCGTGTTAGTGGTGTAACGACGGCTGCTGGTCTATGGGCGACTTCAGGAATTGGAATGGCATTGCGTGGAGGATTCTGGTTCTTTGGTAGTGTTTGTTGCGCTGTAGTGGTAATAGTTCAATTATTGACACATCGTAAACTCAGCGTTCATAGAAAAATGTATCAATTAAATATTACTGGAATGATTAGTCATTTGAATGTTATTCATGATATTCATCGACATTGTAATTTAAAAACAGTATCAGCTGCCAATGTTGAAGTGAAGAAAATTCCGAAGGATACGAGTTATATATTCAAATTGATAATGATGCTCGTGTTTTTTTGTTCAAGATTTTAAAAAGACAATTCAAGAGAAGGGAATTGATTTTAAAATTAAGAAAGTGAAATTTAAAAGCAACAATGGGATAATTTATAGTAAAAGCCTTTGAAAGGAGTAGGATAGCTCACTTCAAGGCTTTTTTTGTTTATGATATAATGAACTCAATAGGGTAGAAGTTCTATGGATAAATTTGAGAATTTAGAATCGCTAAGAAAATGATTATGGTTGTTATTTATGGGCTTGCTGTTGGTGACGCATTAGGTGTTCCAGTAGAATTTGGAAGCAAGAGATAGTTATAGTCTTACAGAGATGATAGGGTATGGGACATATCATCAACCCCATTAGCACATGGTCCGATGATACTTCATTGACATTAGCCTTAATGGAACATTTAGGTGAAAAATCAGACTAAGTATCTTAATGGATAAATTTTGAGCTATCGTGATGGTTATTTTAACACCTTTTGGATATTGTTTTTGATATAGGTATTGCAACAAATGAAGCAATTGAACGATATTTATCAGGGATTTCACCAGAGCGTGTGGCGGGAAAGATGAGAGGTCTAATGGTAATGGAGCTTTAATGAGAATTTCTCCTTTAGTTTTTCTTTTGATTAAAAATGTCTAATCTAGTTGAGCAAGTTGAGTTAATAAAGAAATATACAATGTTAACTCAAGGGCATCCAAGGTCTATTGTTGCCTCGATTATCTATCTTTTTCTATTAAAAGATATGCTATTTAATGATTCACTTCAGAAGTATTAGATTCTGTTCAAATAAAATTAGAAGAAATATTTAGCCAAAATTCTGAGTACTGGGAAGAATATGAAAAATTATTTTAAGGAAGTTTTTGATGAAGAATTTTATCATAAAAGTCGGAGGAAATTAAATCTACAGGTTATGTGGTGGATACACTGAAAGTTTGTTTATGGTGCATAGAACAACAAACAGTTTTAAAAGATGCCGTTTTGAAAGCCGTGAATCTTGGACAAGATACGACACAATTGGTGCCATTACAGGTACACTAGTTGAGCTAAATATTCTTTTGAATCCATTCCTAAAGAATGGATAGAAAGAATAGCTAATAAAAACTTTAATAGATGAAAAGTGAACAATTATTTAATGGAATGATTGATGCTTAATAATCGTATTATTTATTTTTAAGTAAAAAGTATAGCAATACATCTAACACTTTCGTAATAATCCATAAAATAATGCTAATAAAAGAAATAGAAAAATAAGAAATACTAACAATGATTCCTAATAAGACAAAAATAACAATGAAAATACCCTAAAATAATTTTAAGTAGAACAATAGTTTTTCACGAATGAAAAATTCTTCATTACTAATCGTTGATTGAGAACCATCAAATTTATCAATCATTTGAATCAATTTTTCATATCTTTTCTTCCTTTCAAAATAAAAATAGTATTGTGATTATACACTAAAAGTCTGCCTGTGACTATGAATAATTTTTGAAATAAAAAGGGAGTATGTTAAAAATAGTTCAGAATAAAGTTACAAGTAGTAAGAAAGGGTGAAAATTGATGGCAACGATACAATGGTATCCTGGACATATGGCAAAAAGCTCAAAAAGAGAAGCAATTGAAAAATTAAAATTAGTAGATGTTGTAATAGAATTAGTTGATGCACGTATCCCGGAATCAAGTCGTAATCCAATTGTAAATGAGATTAAAGGACAAAAGAAACAATTAATGTTATTAAATAAGACAGATTTAGCTGATCCTATTCAAAACAAAGAAATGGATGAACTATTATCAAGAAGAAGGCATTGAAGTTTTAACAGTTGAAGCTAAAGATGGTAAAGGATTGAATCAAGTAAAAGCAGCGATTAAGCATTGATGACTGAAGAATTTGAAAATTAGCTGCAAAAGGAGTTCGTCCTCGTCCGATTCGTTTAATGGTATTAGGAATCAAACGTTGGAAAATCAACATTTATTAATCGTATGATTCAAAAACTCAAGCTGAAAACAGCGAATCGTCCTGGAGTTACCAAAGGACAACGTTGGTTAAAAATTGGTAATGATTTTTGAATTACTAGATACGCTCTGGTATTTTATGGCCAAAATTTGATAATCAAGAGTTGGGAATAAATTGACGTAACAGGAGCGATTAAAGATTCATTATTACATATGGATGATGCTAGCTCTTTTTGCGATTAATATTTTTCAGAACCTACTATACAGATGCTTTTAAGAAAACCTTATGGTTTGAGTGATGCTGATTTAGAATTATCTGATGTTGATTTATTATTACTTTATTACGAAAAAGTTAGGATTCAAAGATGATTATGAACGTGCAAGTGAGCGTATTATTTTTGGACATTCGTGGTGGTAAATTGGTCGTTATACATTAGATACTGCTCCTATTAGTTTGGAAGGTGTTTAAGATGACTGAAAAATATACCATTAGTCAAGTTAAAGAAAATACTAAGTTCGATTCATTCTATGGAAAAATCCTATGTTTCAACAATTGAGTTTAGATATGAGAAAAGGAGTTCAAACAGCTCTAAAATCTTGTCAAAAAAGAATTGAAAAAGAACAAAAACGTGCAGAACATTTTATTGAAATGCAATATTATGAGAGATTAGCTTATCAAGAAGGAGCTAGTTTTATTGCAGGAGTCGATGAAGTAGGACGTGGTCCATTAGCGGGTCCTGTAGTAGCTGCTGCAGTAATTTTTACCGAAAAATATTGAAGATTTAGGATTTGATGATTCTAAAAATTATCTGCTTCTAAACGAGAAGAAATTATCGACTCATTCAAGAAAAAGCTATTGCGATTGGAATCGGAATTGTGGATGCAGATATTATTGACCAAGTGAACATTTACCAAGCCAGTCGTTTAGCGATGCAACAAGCAGTTAGTGAATTAAAGATTCAACCGGATTATTTATTAATTGATGCAATGAAAAATTGATGTGAATACACCGCAAATTGGAATCATAAAAGGAGATGCAAAGAGTATATCAATTGCAGCAGCAAGTATTGTTGCTAAACAAGTGCGTGACCAAATGATGCAAGAATTTGATGATTTATATCCAGGATATGATTTTTTCTAATAATGCAGGTTATGGAACTCCAAAACACTTGGAAGGATTAAAAACAAAAGGAATTTGTCCAATTCATCGTAAAACTTTTTGCTCTATTAAAGATTATTTAAAATAAAAATATTTTAGCCTTTTTTCTGTATATAACAAGTAGAGATGTTGCTCGAGAAAGAAGGTTATTTTTATGGAATGGACAAGACGAACACTAATGATTGCTTTAGCAATGAGGGATAAAGGGAGTAGTCAACAAAGATGGGAATTATATCAACGTTTATGTCAAAATGAATGGACAGAGGGAAAATTTACATTAGAATTGATTCATCAGGAGTTAAGTTTAGAAGAGCTTGAATGGTTAAGAAATACAGATTTTGCAGCTTTAGAACAAAAAATATAAAAAGAAAATATTCACTTTTTAATGTACGAAGATGTTCTATATCCCAAACGATTAAAAAGAAATATATTTACCCCCAGTTGTTTTTATTTTATAAAGGACGACCTCGAGTATTTAACCGTTTATCTATCGGGATTGTTGGAGCAAGAAATCTACAGAATATAGTAGGGAAGTATTACAATATTTACTTCCATCTATACTGGAAAGAAAAGTATCTATTATTAGTGGATTAGCTAGAGGCGTAGATAGTTTAGCGCACCAACTCAACATTAGAGTTAAAAGGAGAAACGATTGCGGTTATTGGAAATGGCATTAATATTTGCTATCCTAAGGAAATCAATCTTTGTATGATGCAATAGGGGAAAAGGATTGATACTGTCAGAATATCCATTAGATAGTCCACCATTAAAATTTCATTTTCCTTATCGAAATCGAATTATAGCAGGATTAAGTCATGGATTATGTGTGATTGAAGCTAAACTGCATAGTGGAAGTTTAATTACAGCTAATGTTATGCTGAGTGAAAACCGTCAAGTATTTGCCTTACCGGGTAACATCACAGATGACTATTCTAAAGGGACAAATGAACTCATTATAGCTGGAGCCTTACTGATAAGAAATGCGAATGATATTTTTAGACTTTCTGCATTATTTTCCATAAAATTTTTACCTTATAGTTTTTGATTTGACAAACAAACTTTCGTTCGCTATGATGAATTACGATTATTGAAAACAAGCATATACTTCTGTGAAGGGAGTTTCGATATGGTTAAGAAGAACTTGGTGATTGTCGAATCGCCAACAAAAAGCGAAAAACAATTGAAAGATATTTAGGAAAAATTTTAAAGTAGTGGCAAGTAAAGGTCACTTACGTGATTTACCAAAAAGTAAAATGGGAATCGATATTGAAAATAACTATGAACCCTCATTATATTTCTATTCGTGGGAAAGGGATTTAATCAAATCTTGAAAAAGAGGCGAGTAAAGCCGATGCTGTTTACCCTTGCAAGTGACCCGGATAGGGAAGGGAAGCTATTTCATGGCATTTAGCGCATTTATTAGGATTAGATACGACTAAAACCGATTCGTGTAGAATTTAATGAGATTACAAAGGATGCTGTAAAAGAAGCCTTTAAAAATCCAAGAAATTTAGATATGGATTTAGTCGACGCACAACAAGCTCGTCGTATTTTAGACCGCTTAGTAGGGTATACTATTTCTCCAATTTTATGGAAAAAAGTCAAAGGGCTTAAGTGCTGGTCGTGTACAAAAGTATTGCTGTAAAATTAATTATTGATCGAGAAAGAGAAATTCAATCTTTGTTCCAGAAGAATATTGGACATTAGATGCGACTTTCCAAAAATCAACAAAGAAATTTTCAGCTAGTTATTATGGAACGACAGCTGAAAAAGTCGAGCTAAAATCACAAGATGAAGTAAATCAAGTCTTAAAACAAATTGACGAGAAATCACCATTTACTGTTCAAAAAGTTACAAAAAGAAAGAAGAAGAAATCCTGCTGCACCATTTTACGACTAGTAGCTTGCAACAAGATGCTTTCTAATAAATTAAACTTTTAGAACTCGTAAAACAATGATGGTCTGCTCAACAATTGTATGAAGGTGTATCATTAGGAAGACAAGGTTCAGTCGGTTTAATTACGTATATGCGTACAGACTCAACTCAGTGTTTCTCAAACGGCTAAAGACGAAGCAAAATCTTATATTTTATCTGAGTATGGTAGTGAGTATTCAAACTCAACACGTTCAACAAAAGTTTCTGAAGGAGCTCAAGATGCTCACGAAGCGATTCGTCCTTCATCTGTTATGAGAACTCCTGATTCTATTGCATCTTATTTAACAAAAAGACCAATTAAAACTATATACATTAATTTGGTCTAGATTTGCTTTAAAGTCAAATGTCTGCAGCGATTTATGACACGGTTCAAGTTGAGTTAGAGCAAAATCAATAAGTATTTAAAGCAAATGGTTCTACCATTAAATTTGCTGGATATCAAAAGTATATCAAGATAATTCGGATTCAAAAATCAAATGTTTTACCTGAATTAGTTGAGGGAGATACGGTATCTGTACAAAAACTAGATCCAGAACAACACTTTACTCAACCACCTGCTAGATATTCAGAAGCAACTTAATTAAAACTTTAGAAGAAATTGAGTTGGTCGTCCTTCGACTTATGCTCCAAACCATTGAAACGATTCAAAAACGTTATTATGTTAAATTAGTAGCGAAAACGTTTTGAACCAACTGAATTGGGAGAAATCGTTCATCAAATGATTAATAATTATTTTCCAAATATTGTAGATACTCATTTTACTGCTGAAATGGAATCTGAATTAGACCAAATTGAAGCAGGAAAACAAGAGGGTTCAAGTCATTGATCGATTCTATCAACCGTTTAAAGCTGAAGTGGATAAAGCAGAAATTCAAATTGAAAAAGTCCAAATTAAAGATGAACCTGCTGGATTTAACTGTGAAGTTTGTGAAGTCCAATGGTCATTAGGGTTAGGACGTTTTGGAAAATTCTATGCTTGTAGTAATTTCCCTGATTGTCGTCATACTGCAGCAATTGTAAAAGAGATTAGGTAACATGCCCTCATTGTCATCAAGGGCATGTCATTGAGAGAAAAATCGAAGAAGAATCGTTTATTCTATGGTTGTGATCGTTATCCTGAATGCGAATTTGTCTCATGGGACAAACTCTGTAGGAAGAGAATGTCCGAAATGTTCTCACTATCTTGTAGAGAAAAAGTGAAAAAGTGGCAAACAAAATTGCATGTAGCCAATGCGATTATAAAGAAGAAATTCAAAAATGATGAAGAAGAAGTCGCAAAGGCTTCTTTTCGTCAATAATCAAGAGATAAAATAATTTGGTAGTTTAGACGCTAGCAGCCACCTTTGGTGTCTCATAGCTTTAAATTTGAGCCACGGTCTCAAATTTTCCTAAAATTGTTTGGAAAAATTTTGACAATTTAGTTGTCAGTTGTTAGAAACTATGCTACAGTTTTATATGGAGAAAGGATGTTGTTAAATGGAAGAACAATTTCACGCATTTATTCAATATTTAACAGTCGAGAGAAGATATTCGATGAAAACAGTTGAAGCGTACCAACGAGATATTGAACAATTTTTAATCTTTTTAAAAAGAAATTCCATTAACACAATTATCAGAAGTTGCAGCAGTTGATGTACGGATTTATCTTGAAAATTACATCAGCAACAATATAACCGTTCTAGTATTTCACGTTTTTTATCAAGTCTTCGTTCGTTTTATCAATACTTGTTAGAACACGATCTTGTTGAAGAAAATCCATTTGCAAGTATTTCTTACAAAAAGGACAAAAACGACTTCCCGAATTTTTATGAAGATGAGATGGAAAAATTTATTGCTCCATAGATGGAAATCAGCCTTTAGACCAACGTAATCGTAGCGTTAATTGAAGTATTATATGCTACAGGGATGCGAGTGAGTGAATTAACTGAATTAACTTTACAGCAATTAGATTTAAAAAATGGCGTTATTTTGGTCATTGGGAAAGGCTCAAAAGAACGTTATGTTCCAATAGGAGATTTTGCTACAGAAGCTTTACAGGTTTATCTAGAAGAAAGTCGAACTTTAATGAGCCAATATAAAAAGAACATGCTTCTGTATTCGTGAATCATCTAGGCGATCCATTAACAACAATAGGCGTTCGTTATATTTTAAATCAATTATTACAAGAAAGTGGATTACAATTAAAAATTCATCCGCATATGTTGCGCCATACTTTTGCAAACTCATTTATTAAATAATGGAGCAGATATGAAAACTGTTCAAGAATTATTAGGACACGTTAGTTTAAGTTCTACTCAAATTTATACACATGTCACAAAAGATGCTTTTGCAACAAAATTATCAATTATATTTTTCCAAGGCAAAACAAGAGGAAGATACTTTTGATGCATCCAAATTCTAACTCATAAGCCTATAGGAGGTTTTTAAAAATGACAACAATATGTGCCGTTAAAAAGGAAATCAATCTACTGTTGCAGGTGACGGTCAAATTACCATGGGTGAAAGAATTATTATGAAAGGCAGCGCTAGAAAAATTAGACGTATTTTTCGGTGTATGAAGTCGTTGTTGGTTTTGCTGGTGGAGTTGCAGATGCGATTACTTTTTAGAAGAAATGTTTGAAGATCAATTGGAAGCAATTTAAAGAAATTTGCAACGTACAGCTATTGAACTAGCAAAACAATGGAGAACTGATCGTACCTTACAAAAATTAGAAGCGATGCTGATTGTAATGAATAAAGATCAATTATTATTAGTTTCAGGTACTGGTGAGGTGATTGATTGGGCAGATGACGGGATTTTAACGATTGGTTCTGGCGGTAACTTTTGCATTATCAGCTGCTAGAGCTTTATTACGATTTGGGGATGAAAATTTAACGCAGAAGATATTGCAAGAGAAAGTTTTAAAAGTTGCTTCAGAAATTGATGTATCACAAATGATGCAATTATTACAGAAGTAGTATGGGAGACGGGAAAATGAATTCAAAAATTAGTAAGACACCTAGAGAGGTCGTACAAGAATTAGACCAATTTATTGTAGGTCAAGCTAGTGCAAAACGTGCTTTAGCAGTTGCTCTACGTAATCGTTATCGTCGATTATTATTAGATGAAGAAATGCAAAAAGAAGTGACGCCTAAAAACTTATTAATGATTGGACCAACAGGTGTAGGGAAAACTGAATTAGCGAGACGTTTAGCAAAATTAGTGGATGCTCCATTTGTAAAAGTTGAAGCGACTAAATTTACTGAAGTGGGTTTATGTCGGTCGTGATGTAGAATCTATGGTTCGTGATTTAGTAGAAAATGCGATTACGATCGTTCATGAAAACAAAAAGCAAGAAGAAGTACGTCCACAAGCTTATGATAAAGCTGTTCGTAAATTAGCGAAAATTTTAAAACCTGGCATCATGAAAAAAGTGGCAAATCCACAACAAGATTCATTAATGGGATTATTCCAATCAATGGCTATACCAAAACCAGAGCTACAACAAGAAGAAAAAGAAGAAGTAAATAGACGAAATTGCTGCATCAAGACATGAAATTGAACAACAATTGAGAAATGGTTTATTAAAAAATCAAGAAGTTACGATTGAAGTAGAAGAAAAGCCACTACGTATGGCAGGAAACAATAATGGAATGGAGCAAATGATGCAAATCCAATCCATGTTAGACCAAATGACACCTAAAAACGTTCAAAAACGTACTGATTAGTGTGCAGAAGCTAGATATTTTAACGGAACAAGAAGCAGATCAATTAGTGAATAAAGATGATGTACATGCAGAAGCATTAAAACTAGCAGAAACATCAGGAATTATTTTTATTGATGAGATTGATAAAATTGCTGCAAAAGGACATAATGTGCGGGGAAGTTTCTAGAGAAGGTGTTCAAAGAGATATTTTACCTATTGTAGAAGGAAGCCAAGTTCAAACAAAATATGGTGCCATTCAAACAGATCATATTTTATTTATTGCTTCTGGAGCTTTCCATGTTGCTAAACCAAGCGATTTAATGCCTGAATTACAAGGTCGTTTCCCAATTCGTGTGGAATTACAAGATTTAACAAAAGATGATTTTCGAACGTATTTTAACAGAACCGAAGAATGCACTATTAAAAACAATATAAAGCATTATTGACTACTGAAAAATGTTGAAGTTATCTTTTACAAAAGAAGCTGTTTCAGCACTTGCTAGAACAGCGTTTGAAGTGAATAGTAATATGGAAAATATTGAAAAGAAGATTGCATACTATTCTAGAAACATTATTAGAAGAATTATTATTTGAAGCTCTCAAATGCAAATGGGAAGTATCCAAATTACTTGAGCAATATGTGGAATCAAAAATTAAATACGATTACAGCTGATCGTGATTTGAGTCGTTATATTTTTATAGGAAGGAGAGAGAGCATTGCAACAAGTACTTAATGATTTAAGAAAAATCAATCTGGTTTTACAATATGATAATTTATGGACATTAGATGAAAAAGCTGATTTACCATTTAATACTTTTAAGTGGTGTATTAGGAACTTTATTGAAAGTAGATTTATTTATTGCATCACCAGAAGGTAGAATTTTTAGGGTTCATGATCATTTTCAATTAAATAATGCTCGGATGCATGAATATGTTTCAACAAGACAATTTCTGATTTTTATATGAATGCTTTTGAATTCTATTGAAACAAATTTAGAAAAATATATCAGTAGATGCTGAATTAACGATTTTTCCTGTGGAATTAAAACAGGAATATCTTGAAAGCAAAAACAACGATTATTCCGATTTATGCTTCTGGGAACCGTTTAGGATTTATAGATGGGAAAAGCTAAAGAGTCATTTTTCTGCAGGAGATTTGATTTTAGCAGAACATGCTGCAAACTGTAATTGGAACAGAATTATTGCACTGGCAAACAAAACGAATTGAACAAGAAAACCGAGAAAACAAAATGTCCATTTAGCGTTAAAATCTCTTTCTTATAGCGAAATTGAAGCTATAAAAATTATTTTTATCTTTATTTTGATAGTATTGAATTACGATTCACGCATTAAAAATTGCTAAAGAATTTGATATTACTCGTACGGTAATTGTGAATGCACACGTAAACTAGAATCTGCAGGGTACTGAGAGCAGAAGTTTAGGAACAAAAGGAACATTTTTTACGAATCAAGAATCAACACATTCACCAAGCATTGAATGATGAATTAATTTATAGAAAAAGGAATAGCTTACCGAAAAGTAGGTTATTCCTTTTTGTTACGAATGTTTAGAACTTATAGTTGAGATACGTCAGAAAGGATAGGAGAAAAACCTTATTTGTTTGTGAGGTCATGCCAGCAGCCCTCGAAAGCGAGTCCCATGGCTAAAATTGAGCCTTAGTCTCGACTTTTACCTGTAATGAAAAGCTAGCTAGCTTTCATTACTTTTCACTACAAAAACGATTTTTTCTTCCTATCTTTTTATTACGTTCCCCTATCTTTAATTCCGTTTAAAAATATAAACTTTCGGTTCTGTACCATTTAATATTCTTTTGAATATTCGTACGGTGGCGATAAATGATAAAAATATCTGCAAGTAGTACAATAATTGTCAGAACTATATCTTGAAAAATATAGAGATAAAAAGCACACCAATTGAAGATAGTCAGCATACTTGTAAAACTTACCATTTTTGAAATAGCTAAAGTCACAATAAAGATTGCCAAGCCAATCAGAAATAACACTGGCTGATAGGCTAAAATAACTCCCGCAAAAAGTTGCAACAGCTTTACCAATCTTAAAGTTTGCAAATAATGGATACATGTATGCCCAATCACTGCAAATAAAGCAATAATGAGTGGGAAACCCCATGTAAATCCATTTGCTTTTAGAAGAAGAACACTAATAGAACCTTTTAAAAGATCCATTAGTAAAACAATGGTTCCTGCCTTTTTACCAAGAATTCTAAAAGGAATTGGTAGCTCTAAATTTCCACTTCCGTGTTGTCTAATATCAATTTGAAAAACTTATGTCCAATCCATAATCCAGAAGGAATGGATCCTAATAAGTATGCCATTGTAGCACCTAACAAAAATGGATAGCATCGATATGTCTTTTCTCCTTTATCCGTTAAATTTAAATTATACTTATTGATTATAGCATAATTATTAGTATGATTTTTAAGGAGTTATAGGAAGAATTCTTGCAATATTTGAAAAATTAAGTGCTGATAGAGTAGATATGTTTTATAAATAGGAAGAAGGAGAGTCGTGAATGAGTAAAGTCACTAACCAATATAATGATGATTCAATTCAAGTATTAGAAGCTTGAAGCCGTTCGAAAACGTCCAGGGATGTATATCGGTTCAACCGACCACCGTGGATTGCATCATCTTGCCTATGAAATTGTAGATAATGCAGTCGATGAAGCTTTATCTGGATATGCGAGTAAGATTGATGTCACAATTCATCAAAGATGGCTCACTATCTGTAGAGATAATGGACGTGGAATGCCAACTGGGGAAACATGCTTCTGGAATTCCAACCATTCAAGTAATTTTTACCGTTTTACATGCTGGTGGTAAATTTGGACAAGGTGGATATAAAACTTCTGGAGGACTTCATGGGGTAGGAGCCAGCGTTGTAAATGCCTTATCTGATTGGTTAGAAGTTGAAGTATTACGTGATGGCGTATTATATACTCAAACCTTTAAAACAGGTGGAGAAAAAGTTAGTTCCATTAAAAAGAAAAACAAATCGTAAAGGTTCGGGGACAACGGTTCGTTTCTTACCAAGCGAACATATTTTTTCAACAATCGTTTGGTCTTATGAAACTTTAGCGGAACGTTTACGTGAATCTGCCTTTTTATTAAAAGGATTAACGATTACATTAACGGATGAAAGAACGGATAAAAGTGATGAATTTTTGCTACGAAGAAGGAATCCGTAATTTTATTCAATATTTAAATGAAGAAAAAGATCACTATCTCCAATTGTAGATTTCAATAGTACGATTGATGGAGTAGAAACAGAATTTGCCTTTCAATATAATGACGGCTATTCTGAAACAATTTTATCATTTGTTAATAATGTTCGTACAAAAGATGGTGGAACTCATGAAGTAGAATGAAAACTGCCTTAACAAAAAGCTTTTAATGAATATGCTCGTAAAAGTGGGTCTATTAAAAAGAAAAAGATAAAAATCTAGAAGGTAGTGACGTTCGTGAAGGATTAACAGCAATTGTTTCTTTACGTGTGCCGGAAGAGATTTTTACAATTTGAAGGACAAACGAAGGATAAATTAGGAACTCCTGCTGCAAGAAGTATTGTTGATAATACGATTTTTGAACAATTAGGAATCTTTTTAACAGAAAATGGTGAAATCGCTCAAGAATTAATTCGTAAAGCTCTAAAAGCAAGAGAAGCACGTGAAGCGAGTCGTAAAAGCAAGAGAAGAGAGCCGTAACGGTAAAAAGGGAAGAGAAACACTTCTATCAGGAAAATTGACACCTGCTCAAGGGAAAAATCCTAAAAAGAATGAACTTTACTTAGTAGAGGGAGATTCTGCAGGAGGTTCTGCTAAACAAGGGCGTGACCGTAAATTCCAAGCAATCTTACCATTACGAGGAAAAGTTATTAATACGGAAAAAGCTTCTTTATCCGATATTTTAAAAAATGAAGAAATTAATACCATTATTTATACAATCGGTGCTGGAGTTGGAACAGATTTTAATATTGAAGATTGTAATTACGATAAAATTGTCATTATGACCGATGCGGATACCGATGGAGCCTCATATTCAAGTATTACTATTAACATTCTTCTATCGTTATATGAAACCATTAATTGAAGCAGGAAAAGTATATTTAGCTTTACCTCCATTGTTCAAGATTTCAAAAGGAACTGGTAAAAAAACAAGTTGTAGAATATGCTTGGACTGAGAATTAGAAGAAAAATTAAAAATTGGCAAAGGATATTTATTACAACGTTATAAAGGTCTGGGTGAAATGAATGCAGACCAATTATGGGAAACAACGATGAATCCTGAAACAAGAACATTAATTCGTGTTATTGATGATAAAGCTCAAGCAGAACGTCGAGTGAGTACATTAATGGGAAATAAAGTTGAACCACGTAGAAAATGGATTGAAAGTCATGTGGAATTTAGTTTAGAAGATGGAAAGAGTATTTTAGAAACAGAAGGGCATCTAACTGTGACTGAGCAACCAAAAGTTTCTAAAGCAAAAAGAAGAAGTAAATTCTCCATCATCTGTTGAACAATTATCACTATTAATGGAGGAGGAATAATATGAGCATGCAGCAAGATATCCAAGAGTTAAATCTTGAAGATGTAATGGGCGATCGCTTTGGACGTTATTCCAAATATATTATTCAAGATCGTCTTTACCAGATATTCGTGATGGATTAAAACCTGTACAAAGACGTATTTTTATATGCGATGTTTGTAGAAGGAAATACAGTGAAAAACAATTTAGAAAAATCTGCTAAAAACTGTCGGTAATGTAATTGGTAATTATCATCCTCATGGTGATTCATCGGTTTATGAAGCGATGGTTCGTTTAAGCCAAGATTGGAAATTAAGAGATGTTTTAGTTGAAATGCATGGAAATAACGGTAGTATGGATGGAGACCCAGCTGCTGCCATGCGTTATACGGAAGCTCGTTTATCAAAAATTTCTGAAGAATTATTACGTGATTTAGACAAGAAAACAGTTGATTTTGTATTAAACTTTGATGATACAGAAGAAGAACCAACAGTTTTACCAGCTCGATTCCCCTAATTTATTAGTTAATGGATGCTACAGGGATTTCTGCTGGTTATGCAACTGAAATTCAACACATAATTTAGGTGAAGTCATTGATGCAACAATTCATACCATTGATCACCCAAAAGCAACAGTTAAGGAATTAATGCAATTTGTAAAGGGGCAGATTTTCCAACTGGAGCGATTATTCAAGGATAGATGAATTAGAACAAGCGTATGAAACCGGTAAAGGTAAAGTAGTTGTTCGTTCTAAAAACATCCATTGAAGATATTAAAAGGTGGAAAAAGTCAAATTGTTGTCTCAGAAATTCTTATGAAGTGAATAAAGCTTTTATTAGTGAAGAAAAATTGATGAAATTCGATTAAATAAAAATTGAAAGGTATTGCCGAAGTAGGGGATGAATCTGATCGTACAGGGTTTACAAATTGTCATTGAGTTAAAAAAGAAGCAAATGCAGAAGGAATTTTAAAATTATTTACTAAAAATACTGAGCTTCAAATTAATTATACTTTCAATATGGTTGCAATTGATGCTAGACGTCCGATGCAAGTTGGTCTGAAAAATCTTAGATTCTTATATTGCCCATCAAAAAGAAGTCATTACAAAACGAACACAGTTTGACTTAAATAAAGCGCAAGACCGTTTGCATATTGTAGATGGTTTAATGAAAGCTTTTATCGATTTTAGATGAAGTGATTGCGTTAATTCGTAATAGTAATGATAAAAAGATGCGAAAGAAAAATTAGTTGAAACTTATGATTTTACTATGACTCAAGCAGAAGCAATGTTAGCTTGCAATTATATCGTTTAACAAATACAGATATTACAATTTTACAAGAAGAAAAATTAGACTTAAATGAACGTGTTGCGACTTTAACAAGTATTTTAAAATCAGAAAAACTTTATTACAAGTTATGAAACAAGAATTACGTGAGTTAAAGAAAAATATGCGACACCTCGTTTAACAGAAATTCAAGCGGAAATTAAAGAAAATTAAAATTGAAACTGAGATTTTAATTCCGGAAGAAGAAGTGTATGTAGTAGCTACAAAACAAGGGTATTACAAACGAGTTAGTCCACGTTCCTTTGCGTCGAGTGCTCCTGAAGAGAATGGATTGCGTGAAGGGGACGAAGTCTTACTTGTTCAAAAAGTATCGACTTTAGATAGTTTAATTTTATTTACGTCTAAAGGAATTATTTACATCTACCAGTTCATGAAATTCCTGAAGCAAAATGGAAAGATGTAGAATCATTTAAGTCAATCCATTTCTTTAGCGACTAACGAAATTATTTTTAGCCGGTATGGTGAAAAGAAAAGATAGTAATGATGCTTTATCAAGACTGGACAGTTGTATTCTTTACAAAAGAAGGACTTGTAAAACAAACTGCACTGAATGAATTTAATACGTATCGAGGCTATAAAACTCGTACAAGTAATGCTATTAAATTAAAAACTGCAACGGATGAAGTAGTTGTTGTTGAACTAGTTCCAAATCAAGAGCAAGAAATCTTTATTGTGACCCATTGTGGTTTTTGACTTACGTTATGAATTAAGTGAAGTTCCAGTTGTAGGTACTGCTGCAAGTGGAGTTAAGGCAATTAATTTAAGAAAAGATGATTTTGTTGCTGGAGCAATGGTATATAGCCCGGAACATAAAGTTGTTTCAGCGTTCTTGGTGACTCAACGTGGATCGGTGAAACGCTTCAATGTTTTAGAAGTTTCAATGCTTACGAGAGCTAAGAGAGGATTAATGGTCTTAAGAGAATTGAAGAGTAATCCACATCGAGTTGTTTATTTAGACGGTACTATTACCTCAAAACAAGAATATATTGTTGTTTCGACAAATGGGGAAATGAAAGAGATTCGCCCAATGGATTTAAGTTTAGTGGATCATGACAAGTAATGGTTCAGCATTGTTAAAATGATGTAGATGGAGTTACGAAGACAGTATTAAAATTTGTTTATAGTCTTTAATAGACTTTCTTAGATAGTAGTAGTACTTTGCTATATAAAAACGACAGAACCCTAAATGATTCTGTCGTTTTTCTTTTATCTTAAAATTCAATTTCTGTTGAATATTGACTGGCTGCATTCCATAGTAAGTATTCTTTAATTCCTGCTTCTTTTTAGAGCCTCAATTTCTTGACTAATTACCTCAGCAGTATAGGCTGGAAGTTCCTTCTACCTAAAAATCAGCTGTAAAAAGCTTGAATCCATGGTCTTGATGTTGGTGACGGATTTAATTCCTTTACATAACTGTTTCTATTTTCATATACTCAGTTACTATGTCATATGGTTGCTTATCTGGATCTTTGACACCAAATATACCTTTTACCCAATGACTTGGAAATATCATTGGTGAAATAACATCCACATGATCAGCTATATTAGTGAATTTTTGACCAATTCCACCAATTTTTTAGAAGTAATCGCATGAGCTATTATATCGGCTGGATAGATGAACATCATAGGACTTTAATCTTTCGCGAACAAACTCAACAAATTCGGTAATAGCTGCGATACGAGCTTCATCCATGTCTGTATAATGACTAAAATCACCTAAATCATAATCTAAGTATTTTTCCACTAATTCAAATCCAAGGGAAAAACGAACATAGTCTAATTGAATATCTTTGAACCCCGCTTTAGCTGCACCTACTGCAATTTCAGCAATGTATTCCCAATTTCTTTTAAGAAAGGATTCAGAAAGCTTCACCTTCATTGTTATTCCAAACAGTTCCAGCCTAGGGTACATGAAATGTTAATTCAGGATTTTGATAAGGAACTAGATGGTCTCCAAAACTTACGATACGAGCAAATGGATAAATCGATGTTTTTCTAACGTTTTTAGTAATTGTTTTGTGTCTGTTATCTCATTAACGAGTATTGCTTTTGAATTAATTTATTATCTGTTTCTAATGGCATAGTTATTTTCCCATAACCATCTCGTACATCTACAACTACCGCATTAATGTCAGTTTTTGTCAACATATTGAATTATTTTGTCTAGTTCAGTACCTTTTTGCTCTAAAAAGCTTGTACATAAATCCTTTTTACACCTTCTTTAGGATAAGGTATATTAATGCCTGAATCATAAGTACTACTTGTAGGAAATTAACAGGAACTTTTAGTAGCTTGAAGTTCTTAAAGTCAATTTTTGTGTTACTTCTTCCTCAGCATGAGCAGAGTGTAGGAATAGAACAAACATACTTATAAAAGAATGACGAGTAATCTTTACAAATGTTTTCATCAGCATCTTACTCCTTTCTAGCATTTAAACGAGCTTTTTAAAAATACGAATTGGTTTATCAATTGCTGAAAGAGGTCATTGATTTCTTCTAAAACCTTTTGACGTTCCAAAGCTGCTTCGTTTAATTCTTTTAATTTTATCTTTCAAATCATCTTTAGATAATTTATTCCCAGATATTTCAACAAAGAATTTTTGCTCATTATTCAATTGTTCTTCAGATTTTTAATATAATCTGTTATACTGTCGACAATTTTTGCAAGTTTGAACTGACAATTTTGATTTCAACACTTGGCAAAATCCTTGTCTTGTAAATTACTAAGATGAGACGCATCATCGCGAATCACTTTTTAATGTTTTAGTAATTTGTTTTTGAATATCTTTTCTTTGTTGAAGATTATCAAAAACTTTACCTTTTTTTCTTAGCGTAATTTGCTAGAGTCGAATCATCAGCGATATCATCTTCCCAATCACTTTGCAAATTGGTTTCAAAAGTTTGGATGTTGTTTAAATGATCAACAACCACAGGTAAGGTATCTTGTACTTCTTGAACAGTTTTTCAGCACTCTTCTTTTGTATTAGAGCAGGCTGCAAATACTCAGCAAACTTGCACTAATCAAGAATACCTTCGTTGCAATTTTTCATAACGCACTCTTACTTTGAGGCTGCATTCTTATTGAATGCGCGCATCTTAATTTATAGACACACAAATTACTTTGTCATTATACAGTTTTTTTGTGAAATATACAAATTATTAACCGATTTGATAGGTTTTTCATGTGAAAATGAGACAAAATATGTAAAATTTAGTAAAAATGAATTTTTAAAGCGAATCTTGAAAGTTTTATTGGTTCTGTTCTCTTGTTTGACGAAGAATAGTAGAATAGGTACAATAGAGCTATTGAGAGTAGAAAGAGGTATTTATGATTATTTATTTAGTATTAAGTTTATTATTGATTGCAGCAGACCAAGTTATGAAAAATGTGGATTGTTTCTAATTTTTGCTTTTGCAAACAGGGCAAGAATTATTGCCTGGAATTGTAAAAACTGTTTTATATTCGTAATACAGGAGCAGCTTGAGGGCATTTTAGCTGGACAACAATTTGTATTCTATATTATTACAGCATTTTGGTGTTTCATGGATTTTATATTTAATGTTTCAAGAAAGAGGAAAATCAAAATTTGCTTTTAATAACCTATAGTTTTGTTATTAGCTGGAGCACTAGACAATTTTATTGATCGTGTTCGTTTAGGATATGTTGTTGATATGTTCCAGTTAGAATTTATAGATTTTTCCTATTTTTAATATAGCGGATATTTGTTTAACAGTTGAGTGTGCAGCATTATTCTTATATTTTTAATTGTTGAAGAAAGAAGGAAAAAGTGGAAAAATAAGTTTATTAAATTAACGTTATCATTAGATAAAAATGAAAGACTCGATAAAAATTCTTACCGAAAGAGTTATCTCATACTCGTTCGGTCATTCAACAATGGTTAAAATCAGGATTTGTATCCGTAAATGGTGATGTTGTCAAAGCTAACTATAAAGCAAAAGATGGAGACCAAGTTACCATTCAAATTGAGGAAGAGGAAGAACTAACGGTTCTTGCAAAAATATTCCATTAGAAATTATTTTTGAAGATGAACATTTACTCGTTATAATAAACCAAAGCGGAATGGTGGTCCATCCTTCGAAAAAGGGCATTCAACAGGAACATTAGTGAATGCATTACTATACCATGTTGATCAATTATCAAAAGGTTCTGAATCATATCGTCCAGAATTGTTCATCGAATTGACAAGGATACATCGGGATTATTAGTTGTTGCAAAAACACCGCAAGCTCATGTTGGTTTATCGAATCAATTAATGGATCATTCAATGACTCGTAGTTATGTGCAAATTGTAGAAGGAAGTTTTGAACATATTACAGGAACTGTGGATGCACCACTAGCAAGAGATCCACATAATCGTTTAAAACGTTGTGTTCAAAAAGAAGGTAAAGAAGCGATTACTCATTTTACAGTGATTCAAACTTTAAAAGAGGCGAGTGTTCTACGCTTAAATTTAGAAACAGGAAGAACGCATCAAATTCGTGCTCATATGGAATTTATTCATCATCCAATTTTAAATGATCCAATGTATCATCCAAATGGAAAAAATGCTACAGAATTTGGTCAATATTTACATGCTGAAACTTTAGGATTTGTACATCCAATCACTCAAGAAAAACTTTATTTTGAAAGTCCATTACCAAATGAATTTGAAGAAAAAGATTCAAGAACTACAGTAGAGGAGTATGGATGTCAGAAATATTCTTATTAGATGAAGGACGATTAATCGGTCAATGACTCGAATTTTTATGAAATTATTGAACAATATAAAACAGTTGAAGATTTAGTACTCGTAGGAATAAAGACTGAGGGAGTACATATTGCTAAACGCCTTCAGAAGAAAAATCGAATCTATTGAAAATCAACTGATCCTGCTAGGGGAAATTGATATTACTTTTATAGAGATGATCGTCACGAACCCGATCCAACCATTGATCCAGTTATTAACGGTACAAATATTCCATTTTCACTAAATGGAAAAAATGTCGTATTAGTAGATGATGTCATTTTCACTGGAAGAACAGTACGTTCTGCTTTAAATGCTTTTAATGGAATATGGTCGACCCAAAAACGATTAGTTTAGCAGTTTTAATTGATCGTGGTCATCGTGAATTACTGATTAGACCAGACTATATCGGTAAAAATATTCCAACTTCATTGTCTGAAGAAATTTTAGTAAATTACATGAAGTTGATAATGAAGAATGCGTGAAAATAAAAAGTAAAATGACCATAGCAAAAATAGTTGCATTCTAATAGAGATTAGTGTAATATAACTAACGGTATAAAAACCATATTTCACACCTAATTGATGATATGGGTGGTGTTAGGAATAAGCACCCTTTTTCGTTGAAAAATTGGGAGGAAAAATAAACCAAAATTGAGGAAAACAAAAATGGCAGTTATTTCAATGAAACAATTGTTAGAAGCTGGTGTACATTTCGGTCACCAAACACGTCGTTGGAACCCTAAGATGAAGAGATACATCTTCACAGAAAGAAATGGTATCTATCATCGACTTACAAAAAACCGTTAAATTAGTGGACGACGCATACAACCACATGCGTGAAGTTGCTCAAGACGGAGGTATTGCTTTTATTCGTTGGTACTAAAAACAAGCACAAGATGCTGTTAAAGATGAAGCAATCCGTACTGGTCAATACTATGTTAATCCATCGTTGGTTAGGTGGTATGTTGACTAACTGGGATACAATCCAAACACGTATCAACCGCTTGATTAAAGAAATGCAAGAAGACGGTACATCTGATGTATTACCTAAAAAGAAGTTGGCGTTCTATTAAAAGAATTAGACAAACTTGAAAAAATACTTAGGTGGTATTAAAAGATATGCCACGCATTCCTGATGTAATGTTTATCGTTGACCTCGTAAAGAACGCATTGCAGTTCAAAGAAGCTCACAAATTAAAACATTCCAATCGTTGCTATGGTTGACACAAACTGTGACCCTGATGAAATCGATGTTGTTATTCCATCAAATGACGATGCAATCCGTGCGGTTAAATTAATCGTAGCAAAATGGCTGATGCATTCGTTGAAGGTAACCAAGGTGAAGACGCAGCAGTTGACGAAGAAGACTTAGATAAAGATACTTCATTAGAAGATATTGAAAAATTAGTTGAAAGGCGACAACGCTGAATAATCACTAACCAGTAGGCTGTTTGGAATCGGAAAAGAAATCTTTCATCCAAACAGCTTTTTAAAAATAATTTTTGTAAATTTATAACATTTAGGAGGAAATTGAAATGGCACAAATTTCAGCACAATTAGTAAAACAACTACGTGACATGACTAGGTAGGATGATGGATGCTAAAAAAGCATTAGTTCAAACTGAAGGAGATATCGATGCAGCTGTTGACTACTTACGTGAAAGATGGTTTAGCAAAAGCAGCTAAAAAGCTGACCGTATCGCTGCAGAAGGTATTACAAACGTATTAGTAGATGGAAACGTTGCAGTTGTATTAGAAGTAAATGCTGAAACAGACTTCGTTGCTAAAAACGACAAATTCAAGCATTAGTAGCTAAATTATCAGAAGTAATTTTAGCTAACAAACCAGCTAACTTAGAAGCTGCTTTAGAAATCGTTACTCCAGAAGGTAAAGTTTCTGACGTAATTGCTGAAGCAACTACAGTTATCGGAGAAAAAATTTCATTACGTCGTTTTGAAATCGTTGAAAAATCTGATGCAGATGCATTCGGTGCATACTTACACATGGGCGGACGTATCGGTGTGTTAACTGTATTAGAAGGTTCTTCAGATGCAGATGCTGCTAAAGACATTCTATGACGTTGCAGCTATCAATCCTAAATATGTTGACCGTCTCAGAAGTTTCTGCTGATGAATTAGAACATGAGAAAAAAGTTCTTACAGAACAAGCATTAAACGAAGGTAAACCAGCTAATATCGTTGAAAAAATGATTGCTGGACGTTTAAACAAATTCTTAGCTGAAATCAGCTTGAACGACCAACCATTCGTTAAAGATCCAGATACAACAGTTGCTAAATATGCTGCTTCTAAAGGTGGTAAAGTTAAATTGTTCCACCGTTATGAAGTTGGTGAAGGTTTGAAAAACGTGTTGATAACTTCTCTGAAGAAGTAATGGACAAGTTAAAAATAATTGATTTCAATTATAGTGGGGAATCAGGTAGAAGCTGCCCTCTATTCCCCTTTTTTTTAGACTAAATTCACTAAGAAATGTATAAGAAGAGGAGTCCTTACAATGGTTGAACCTAAATATAAACGTGTTGTATTAAAATTAAGTGGAGAAGCATTAGCAGGCCAAACAGGTTTGGTATTAATCCTCCAACTATTAAAGGAAATTGGAGAAATTAAAGAGTTCATGATCTTGGCGTTCAAATTGCAATCGTTGTTGGAGGCGGCAGTATTTGGCGTGGTGTAACAGGAGAAGAAGTAGGTATGGAACGTGCTCAAGCAGATTATATGGGAATGCTTGCAACAGTTATGAATGCATTAGCACTGCAAGATGCATTGGAAAACATTGGAGTTCCTACACGTGTTCAAACTTCAATCGAAATGCGTCAAATTGCTGAACCCTATATTCGTCGTAAAAGCATTAGAAACTTAGAAAAAGAACGTGTAGTCATTTTTGCTGGGGGTACTGGTAATCCATACTTCTCAACAGATACTGCTGCTGCATTACGTGCTGCCGAAATTGAAGCAGATGCTATTTTAATGGCTAAAAATAATGTTGATGGAGTTTATAGTGCGGATCCTCGTATTGATACAAATGCGATTAAGTTTAATGAATTAACTCATTTAGATGTCATTCAAAAAGGACTAAAAGTAATGGATACTACTGCTAGTTCATTCAATGGATAATGATATACCATTAGTTGTTTTCAATTTAAATGAAAATGGAAATATTCGTCGAGTTGTTCTTGTGTGAAAATATCGGTACAACTGTATGGGGAAATAACAGACAGCAACTGAGTATTGCAAATGCAAAAGAACGTATGAAAAACCGGAAGATGCCTTACAACGTGAATTAGGGTGGAATTCAGTACTGCGCGAATAGCAGTTCATTAGATCGTCTGCAAGTGGAGTATAGGAGTTCCAACCCAGTTAATCAATTAGCTCTGTAACGGTTCCTGAAGCTCGTCATGCTTTTAATTACACCCTATGACAAATCAAGTTTACAAGATATTGAACGTGCAATTTTAATGTCAGATATTGGGATTACCCAGCAAACGATGGTAGTGTTGTTCGTTTAGTGATTCCCACAATTAACGGAAGAACGTCGTAAAGAATTAGCAAAACAAGTAGGAAAAGAAGCTGAAGGCGCTAAAGTAAGTGTTCGTAACATTCGTCGTGATGCGATTGAGCATTTTAAAGAAAGCTGAAAAATAAAGAAATCACTGAGATGATTTACGTGGATATGAAAAAGATATTCAAAAATTAACTGATGATGGCGTTAAAGAAAACATTGATCATTTAGCACAAGTAAAAGAAAAAGAATTATTAGAAGTATAATTCATCGTGACAACAAATCTTGAGTCATCTTATATGATTTGTTGTCACTTATTTTTGAAATTATGTAGAAAGGAGATTTTGAAAATTAACGACAACAATTTTTACTCGTTAAATTAGCGATATTAGCGCTTATTCTCATTATTTCTGGTTTTGGTTTATTCTCAAAGAATAAAAAGAAATCTTCCAACAAATCAAATACTAGTCAAATACAAGTAGAAAGTAGTGTAGATTTTTCTGGTTATGACAAATCAAAACTGTATACGCTAGAAGTAGGAAAAAAGTAGCGGATGGAATGCATTCCACGTTCGATTAGATGGAAAAAGATTTTAAAAATTCGTTTATTATTAATCGATACACCAGAAACTGCTAAAGAAAGCTAAAGCTGCTCAACCATTTGCAGATCAAAGCAAAACAAAGAATCAGAAGAGTATAAAAAGCTAAAAAGGTGAAGGAAAATTTGATGTAGGAGATTACACAGATAAATATGGACGTGCTTTTAATGTAGTAAGTTTATTTAGATGGAAAATTATTACAACAAACCTTAGTGGAAGAAAGTTTAGCAAGGGTAGGATGCTCATCACCAAATACAACGCTACTAAAAGATTTACAAAAGTTGAAGAAAGAAACGAGAAGAACAAGAAGAATATTTGGGAAAAGAAAGATGGTTATGTAACAAATCGTGGATTTGACCCTAAGTGTATACTAATCTAGTCTCAGTTATGATAATTTTTGCCAAGATTCATATAATTAGGTGGCAGAGTTATGAGAGAGAAGTGTTATCGTCACAATTTTATTTTTGATAGATAGTAGTCGTCTTTACTGTCTTTTTCAATGATAAAAAGATGATCGTAGTATTTGCGATCTATTGGACCTGCACTATGCTGCAAATATAAAAGAATAAAGATTCTGAAAACGAATAATTAAGTAAAAGCTAGAGTACAAAAATATAGTACTTAGCTGATGGTCTGTATTAAATCTGTTTTTGCTTTATTATCAACGATTAACGCTATTATTCTATAACAGCTTATTTCTACATATTGTGTTTGTAAAAATACAATATTAAGCACAATATATTGTATTTCATCCTAATATGAGGTATCATACTACCTGTATGAAAGAAAAAAGGGAGAGATGTTTATGTCAAATCGTCAACATTACACTATATTCAAAACCAAATTGTATGTAATGTAACTTTACAAAACAATTTTTCGAAGATAATCAAGTACCATTTGTTATTAAGGATGTTTTTGAATCTGAAGAAGCTTTAGTAGCAGTAGAAGCATTAGGATTCCAATCTTTACCAGTTGTTGTGGTAGATGGATTGAACCTTTCTTCGGTTTCCGACCAGACATTTGTAGAACAATTAGTTGGATAAAATTTTATTAACTGAGTCTATAAAACGATTTTTCTATTGTAGCATCATACTACGAAGAAAAATCGTTTTATTCTTTTTGTTTACAAATTCATCGTTCTATGGTGGTTAAAGAGAATAAACGATTGGAGGTTCTTATGAGTTTCGAAGTCATTCTTACAAAAAGAAAACAAGTGCGAAAGTTTCGTACATATTGCTAAAATTGCAGATTGGTTTGAAACAATCTGAGCAAGAATCAAGTAATTTATCTAGTTCCAGATCATATTACAATTTTTGCAGAATTAGAAATGATTCAAGAAGTGGGTCAATTATTACAACAACCGAAAAATTCTTATGCTGTTACAAAGCTTCAAGTGTAGAGTTTTAAACGTTTGGCATGGTATTTTTAAGAGATCATGCTGCATTGTACGTCTTCTTTTATCCAAAGTTGAACTTTGTAGTGATTTTACAAAAATCATCGTCGAACATCAAGATGAATTAAGTGTTATTTAACAAGGAATCACGACATAAAGCATTTATTGAACGTTTATCTGCTGTCATGCAAGAATTTCTGTTTTAGGTGGAATCGAAGCAGAGACTTCTCAGAGTGGTTTGAACAAGGTTCTATATGAAGAAATTGACCAACGTTTGAAAGAATTTAGTATCATCTATAAAACAGTATTTAGAATATTTAAAAAAGATTTTGTTCAATCAGAAGATTTATACGTATATTAGCGCAAGAAATTTCATCTGATGGATTTATCAAACACGTATGTTGTCATTGATCAATCGTATCACTGAAATGCGATGGAATTAGAAGTAATTGATGCTTTTAGTGAAATCATGCAGAGCGTAGAGTTTTATACAACTGCAACAACTGATGCCTTTAAACCAAAAAAGAAACGCTAGAATCTAGTTTATTTGATTCCAACTCGTCACATTAATTTCAGATTGTTAACTTGAGTTAATGATTGAGTGAAAGTAAACCTGTTTTTAAAAAGAATTAAAAGAGACCAATACGACTATCATCCTGACTTTTTAGAACTTGAGAAATATTGGTTAGAAACTAGTGGTGGTCTTGAAACTTCTTCCTGAATCTTTCATCTAAAAATCGATGCGTTAGCATGGATTACTGCGAAGAGCGAAACGTCAAGAAATCCAAGAAACATTAGCAACGATTAAAGACTAGTCGATAGCGGTAAGTTATCGTTACCAAGATATTCAAATTTATCGAGAAAATTTAGAAGAGCAACAAACATTACACAACCTTTGTAGAAACGTACCAAATTCCGTACTTCATGGATTTATCCGATACAGTATGGAGCATCATCCACCTCATTCATACTAGACGTTATTTTTTGCTATCCAGAAGCATTTTGGTGCATCACGACATTATGAACTCTATAGAAGTGAATATTGTCTTTGGCCTCTAAATCGAGCAAATTCAAAGAGCGAAGATAATGTGAAGAGAATTGAGACAAGCACTTATTCACTGTCGTCATTAGATGAACAGAAACACTATACTAGCGCAAGGCTATGAAGGAAAAGATTGGATTTCAAGGTAAAACGAATTATCAACTTGAAAATATTGATGAAGAAAGCTTAAGTAGCAGAGAAGTGTTAGTAAATCAACAGTTAACACAAGCACAAGAACTACGAGAACAAATCGTCTCTTTTATTAGAACCTTTTGTAAGAAATGGATAAAGTAGAGACAACAAAGAAGCAATCACTCTTCTATATCAATTAGAAAAATTGGGGTAACGGATGCATTCCTATTCTGGAGAAATCACGTTGCCAATATTGTACATTCAAACAGCTGTCAGACAAGATCGAGTATGGAATGAATTTTTAAAATTATTGGAAGAGTATGTCTATATTTTGGTGATGAACCGTTTGATTGGGAAATTTTTCCACCATTATTACATACAGGATTTGAATACACATTATAATATGGCTCCATCTACTTTAGACCAATTAACGGTACGGAAATTGATTCTGTTCGTTATTCTCCCAAAAGGTTACATTTGTTGTTGGCTATTCTAAGGTGTCTTCCAGAATGGGAAGAGGAGAGTGGTTTAATTACATGATGAAAGAGAATATGTATTACAATTAGATAGTGGCGTTTCACACCCAACGAACGATTCAAAAACAATCGGTAGAACTATTTTTATTTTATAAAGTGTTAACTTCCTGCAACTGAAAAAGTTATACTTATCAATGCATCATATCAGATAAAGGGCAAATCAAAACCATCTAGCTTTGTAGAACGTATTTTAAATAAAATATGAAATTACAAACCCAAGATGGCAATCAAAAACAACAAGATACGTTTTGAACATGGGCGACTTTTGTAACGATTCGCGAACTATTTACAACGTTACTAAAAAACTTCGTCAGTATAAGTTCTCAAAAAGAAGATGATATCCCATCTATTTGGCTTACTTTACCACATTTATTAAGACAGGATAAAGATTTTCAAAATCAATATCTACACATTAGTGGACAGTGTATTCCATTTAAATATTGCTAGCAATTACCAAAAGAATTAGCTGCTGAACTTATGGAAATCATTTAGTACTTATCGACTTCTCAGCGGAACATTTTTATAAAAGATCCATTTTGAGTATTTTCATAATATGGTTTTCAAATTTTACGAGAACGTAGAGAGTTCGAGTTAACAGCTGCTGGATCTGGGGAATATTTCCATGAAACATTTGACCAGTTTATTCGTAAAGTTCATGAATTACATTAGATATCTCGTTCTATTGATAAAAACGACAACAGAAACTATTAAAAGAAATCTTGATTCTATGAATGAAGATGCAGATTCCAATACCCTAAACGCATCTCCTAGAATGAATTGGACTACAGTGCTATACAAGATACAATTCCCGACAAACATTAGTCTGCAGTATTAATGTACTACAACAATTGCAAGTCCTATGAGAAAACACAGAAGTCGTTTTCGGGCAAAAATCTGATAAGAAAATTGAAATTCCATTGAATGATGCTCAATTTTTATTTATTCGTGGGAAAATTGGACCGTATTGACCTTTTAGAAACTGAAAAGGGCTATCACTTTAGAATTATGATTATAAGTCTTCAGACTCAAAAATTTGATATTAATCGATTACGTTATGGCATTCAACCACAACTTTAACGGTATTTATCAGTTGCAAAAATATTGTTTCTGATCAATTTAATAAAGCATGCACCTATATGGTGGATTATATATGCATGCTCCAAACCAAGCTTTTAATGCAAAAAGATATTAAAGCAGATGCAGATTTTGAAGAAAACTCGTGCCCTGAAGAAATATAAAACTATCTGGATTTATTGACGAATGATTTAGGAGTTCTGCAACAAGTTCAACCTGATTTTTGAATCAGGAGACTCCCATTGTATTACCATTTGGAGTAAAAAGATGGAGGAGAAGGCAACCAGCCAGTCATATGCTCCTGCTGACATCACACTTATTAATGGATTTTGCTTTCTATCAATTGAAAACTGCAGGAGAACGCATTTTAAATGGGGAAAATCAAATTGCTCCATTTGATGAATTAAAAGAATATGCAGATTCAGTGAATGGAAAAATCTCAGTGCCATTGCAATGTTCGATGCAACAAATCCAGAAAATAATTATCAATTTTAAACGAAAAATGCCTCTTCAAGAGAACTTAACTTGGATGAGAAATAAAATTGACGGAAAGGAGGAGTAGTGATGATACCAGTAAAAACCAGAAGGTGTACTAGCAACTCCTGAACAGTGGCAAGCACTGTGCAAAAGAGGCGACAATTTATTAGTTTCTGCTTCTGCCGGATCAGGAAAAACAAAAGACATTAGTCGACAGAATTAAGGGATATATTGAAGATGGAGTTAATATTGATTCCTTATTAATTGTGACTTTACAGAAGCTGCTGCAAAGAGATGAAAGAACGTTTACGTACAAATTTAGAAAAAGCTATTACAAAAGAAAACGATTTTTCTAAGAAACATATGTATATTAAACAACTAAGTTTACTACAAATGCAACAATTTCTACCATTCATAGTTTTCTGTATGAAAAGTCATTCGTCGTTATTTCTATTTAAGTCAATTAGATCCTGTATTTTCACTATTAAATGAAGTAGAGGGCACTTTATTAAAAGAAAAAGATGAGCGAAACATCCAAGATGAATTATTAGAAGAACATTCTTGGATGGATGGGTTAATGCGACTATTTTTCCTAGCGACCGTAATGATGATGGATTTTACAACATTAGTTTATCAACTATATGATTTTTCTCGTTCAAAACCACATCCAAAACAATGGATTTCTTCTTTATACAGACTTTATATGAAACAAAGGATGAATATGGTGAAATTCCTATTATAAAAGATCAATTTTGCACCTATATTTTGTGAAGAATTAAAGTATTTTAGTGTCTGCTTATGATGAATTACTGAAATTAGCTGAACCAACTGGTTTTGAAAAAGTGTAAAGATGTAGTTGAAGCTGATGCTCAAAAAAATTCAAGAAGTGTATGCCGCATTTGAAAGTGGTAATTACACAGCAGCGTATACATTAGCACAGGAGTAAAGTCTTGACCGTTTCCAACTGTTCTCTAGATGAAACAACTGGATAGAGAAGCTGTTCAAGCCATTAAAAGAAAAGCAGATAGCTAAAGAAACATTGGAAGATCAATTATCAGCAACTGCATCGAGTCTCCTGAGATTCAAAATGAAGCACTTAAGAGAAATTTATCCAATGATGTTGCATTTATCTCAAGTTGTCTTGAAAATTCTTTATGAAGCTTTTTCAATTAGAAAAGAAAAACTTAATAAAATTGATTTCTCTGACTTAGAACATGATACATTATCGATTCTTTTTCTACTGAGAAAATGGAGTTCTGATTACTAATATTATCAAGAACTATTTACCGAAGTTTTAATTGATGAATACCAAGACGTAAACCGTGTTCAAGAAGCTACTTTTAACTAGTGTTGCTAAGGATAAATAATTCTTCATGGTAGGCGATGTAAAACAATCGATTTATGCCTTCCGTCTAGCAGTAGATCCATCTCTTATTTAGAGACAAACATGAAGTCCTATGCAGATGAAAAATGGTGGAAAAGCGAATTATTTTAGCTGAAAAATTTCCGTTCTGAGATCAAGTATCATCCTTTACAAACTTAATTTTTAGACAGATTATGGACCATGAATTAGGTCAAATTGATTATGATGATGACGCTGCTCTAAAAACTGGAAACTTAAATTATTCAGATGATACGGATACTTAGCAGAATGCTATATTATTCAAAAATGCTAATTTAGAAGATGACGAAGAAGAATCGTCTGAAATTAGAAAACCGAAAGCTGATTGATGAAGTTCAGCGAGCTGCTGGAAGTCCATTTTATTGCAGCTAAAATTAAAGAAATGATGGTAAATCATTTTCGAAATCATGCAGTTAAAAAGTACAAAGGGAAAATCCGAAAACGACCAATACAATATAAAGATATTGCACTTTTAGCGCCAACAAAAGGCTATAATGGATTAATTGAAGAAATTTTTACTCAATACTCAAATTCTGTTTTAGTTCAAAAATCTTCAGTATTTCAAACGAACAGAAATTGCCACTATGATGTCTGCTCTAAAATTATTGATAATCCTACTCAAGATATTCCATTTGTAGCCGTATTACGTTCAGGAATCGTTGGATTAGATGAAATCGCATTAGCTCATATTCGTAAAAACAATAAATCTAGTTCGTTTTATGAAGCATGTGTTCAATTTGTCGAGACAATTTAAATTAGAAGAAGTGACCTATTACGATAGATGCTCAACAACAACAATTAAAAAGATCGAATACAATCATTCTTAGAACAGTTAGAAAATTGGAGAGGATATTGCGAATCATCAATCCATCAGTACGCTTATTTGGCAAATTTATATGGATACAAACTATTTAACATATGTACATCGGACAATCTGTTGGACAGCAACGTGTCTTGAATTTACATGCCTTTATATAAGTATGCAAAAAGATTTTGAAGACTCTAGTTTTAAAGGATTACGTAATTTGTTCGATTTATTCAGCAAATGCAACATAAAAAGCAAGATTTGAAGAACCTACACAAATATCTGATGAAGAAGATGCTGTACGTGTTATGACGATTCATGCAAGTAAAGATTAGAATATCCAGTTGTATTTTTAATGAATGCAGAAAGAAATTTAATCAGCAAGATATACGCCAACAAGCGATTCGTAGTGATGAATTAGGTGTAGGGTGAAATATTTACAACTCCTGAAAGAATTCAATATACAACGATTCCATATGTGATGGCTTATAAAGCAGAGAAAAATAAACTACTTTCTGAAGAAATGAGAAAATTAGTACGTAGCAATGACTCGTGCACGAGAAAAGCTCATTATTGTCGGTTCTATAAAAAGATTATGAAAAGTTTAAAGAAGAAACATCTCTATGATAGAAGATATTCATGATGAAACACACATTTTCTCTCTTTCGCTATCATGTCGATAATTATTTAACGTGGATTTTAATGGCTACATTGAGAAAGCAGGAGAAAGTTTCCTTCCATCAAGAAGTCGTTGATTTTGAACAAATTAAAAAGAATGCCCTAAGATTGGATACAAGAGAGTGAAATGGCTTCTATTGATGAAGAAGAGTGGCTACAAAAAGCAAGTAAAAGGAAAACCGATTAAAAATTTATCAAATTTATGAAGATTTAAAACAACATATCCATATTTATTAGCTTCCAACAACTGCAAGTTATCAAAGGTATCTGAAAATTAAACGTATGAATGAAGAACCAGATGTGAAACAACTACTCCAGTTGGAAGAACAAACTCAAGAAACAGAAAAATGTGCAACAATATGTTTATTTTAACATCTGAATTAGCAAAAACCAAGCTGTATTGAGTCTAGAAACAAAAAGTTTCAGCGCTGCAGAACTGGAAGCGGTTTACATAGTTAATGCCAAAAATGTAGACTTAACTAAAGGAAATTACACTGAATTTATTCAAGAAACTAATTCAACAATTAGTTGAGACACAATTTTAGAAAAAGAGTTGCTAGCAGTTATTCAGTTGACCAAGTTTATCATTTCTTTCAAAAGTGAATTTGGTCAATGGATACAGGAACATCAAGCATTATTAAACCGTGAACAAGCGTCACATGTTGTAACAGCAAAACGGATCTTTCAAACATTTCACCAGATAATGAGGATTCCATGTTAATTCATGGAATTATTGACGGATGTAGGGAATTAGATAATGAGATTATTTTATTTGATTATAAGACAGATCATGTGGTACCAACACAAAAAGGTATACAGAAAATCGTTGATAAGTATAAACAGTAATTGAATTTATATGCTGAGGCATTAGAAACAAGTTATCAAAAGAAAGTTACTAAACGTATGTTATGTTTATTATCGATTGGTCAATCAATTGATATTTCTAATGTTTAATGATGATAGGAGGACGTTCGTAAGAGCGTCCTTTTTATGTTTGTTTTGGATTGTGGAGGAGGAATTGTTTTGGAGGTTAAATTTTCGATATATAACTTTCTTTTAATATATATTATGTAAACCTAGTGTCATTCAAAATAATTGATTGACTGTAGCTAGGTCGCCAGCAGCCCTCGCTTTACGAATCTCATGGCTAAACTTTTGAGACCAAGGCTCAGTTTCGTGAAAAAGAATCAGATAGAATTCTTTTACTGTAGCTACTGTATCAATTATTTCTTACTTTTACGTTAGCAGTCTAGAACGTTATCTATTGTGTTTTAATTATATGATATGAACTCCTATATGATAACTCTGCTTAATTTGGGACTTTAATCGTATAATGTATTTTGTATTTTAATTGTTAAAGGATGGTTTTGGATGAAATTTAATGAGGAAAGTCCTTTTTGGAGATTTGCTACGATGTTGGCGGATTTTATTTTGTTGAACTTATTCGTTATTGTAATTAGTATTCCTATTGTTACGATTGGGCCTGTTTTAGGGCTTTTGTTTTATACAATGATGAAGTTTTCTGAAAACGAAGATGGTTATTTAGTGAAAAACCTTCTGGAATGAATTGAAACATTTATTCTTTGTACGTGTTGCTGTCTCTTTAATTTATACAGCAATCATTACAGCTACTGTGTATGTTATTCAATTTTGGTATAGTTTCCAAAATATTTTTGGCATGATGTTAGCAATTATTTTCTTTTTATTCCTATGTATGACGATCACTGCAATGTTAATTTCGTTAGCAAGAACTCAGTATTTTGGTACGATTAAGAGTTATATACGTGATGGATAGTTTATTTATTTTTATTTCTTTAAAGGAAGCTGTTGCTATTTTGGCAATTCCAGTTATTTTTAATCGGATTTAGTATTTTTCCAAGAAACGGTATTATATTTCATGGGAATTATTGGAATTTCGTTAATGGGATATGCATTAGCTCCATTATTTCATAAAATGTTTTTCAAAGTAGAAAGCATGAAGGTTAACCCCTCATGCTTTTTCTTTTTACCCACGTGCTAAATGAGTACGAATTTTCGTTGATAAGCATTCAATCACTAAGACTAAGACGATTAATCCGCATAGGATAGCCCTACTCATGCCATTTATAAGCTGTCATGGCAAAGATTAATGGAGCACCGATACCACCGGCTCCAACCATCTCTAAAACAGTTGCATCTCTTAAGTTCATATCAAAAACGATAAATGACTGTAGAAATGAATGCTGGAATTAATTGTGGTAAGATTCCAAAAACGAATTTTTGATAGAAGTTACATCCACTAGCATCTAATGATTCTAAAAATTTTGTAATCTAAGTCTTCAATCGCTTCGATATAGTTTAGAAATCATCCCAATGGATGCTACAGACATTGTAAGCAACCCTGTAAAGGCACCAGGCCCCTGTTACACGGATAAACATTAACCCATAGATTAAAGTTGGAACAGTACGAATGGCCATAATAGCTGTACGTCCAATAATTGCTACTGGTTTTGGTACAATATTTGTTGCTGAAATAAATGAAAATGGAATCGCTAAAATTGCGCCTACCAATGTTCCCAGAAAATGCACTGCAATAGTTTCTAATAATAAATATGGAACACCTTTCGTTGTAAAGTTTAACAATAAGGATGTTTCCAGGAGTTACAATCCTTGTAAAATACTTTGAGAAATTTGTAATCCATTTTTCTGGAATTTTACTTAATTCAATCGTTGATCCAGACCATACAAAAATGATAATGAATAAGAATAAAACGCCTAATTGAACAATCCATGTCGAGGAGCTTTTCATATTGTTTTAATACTGCTTCATTCATGTGTTTAACTCCCTTCTATATAATTTCTCGTACGTAAGTAGTAACTTACTGATTCAATAATGACTACAGTGATAAATAATACCACTAAAATCATCCCTACATTTCCATATTCGCGCCAACCAAGATTTTCATTTAAAATAATCCGATACCACCTGCACCTACATAACCTAAAATAGATGCATAACGAACATTTTCCTTCAAAGCAATATAATGAGCTTGCTAAGTAAGTTGGTAAAATTTGAGGAATAATTGCGCTTGTAAATGCTTGACCTTTTGTTGCTCCTAAAGCTTCAGCTGCTCAAAAAGCTCCCATATCAACTGTTTCAATTTGTTCATATAATTGTTTACCACAGTATGCAAATGTATATGTTGCAATCATAAATGTACCAACCATTGTTCCTAATCCAAAGATATAAGTTGCAATTAAAGGCAGTCTACAAGAGTTGGTAATGTACGAACTACACTTAAAAATAAACGACTTAAACTAATAATCCATTTATTTTTGACAATATTACTAGCTACAATGGCAAATGGAATTACTAAATAGAACCCAATAATGATCCTAATAATGACATTTTAATCGTGTCAATTAATGGTTGCCAAATATTACTTGAATATTCCCAGGCAGGTGGAAACATACGACCAATAATAACAAAGAATTGAACACCACGTGTTAAAATGGTATGTAAATTAAATCCAGTAATTTTAGCTGAAAAATACATTTGCAATTAATAGACCAATGACGACAAAAATAGCTTTTTGATTTTGGTTCAGTAACAGTTGTCCCATTTTTTAACGTAAATTCTGAAGCGAAGAGTTTCTTATCCTTCATGTAACTCCTCCGCCTTTCCTTTATAGATTAAATCTAATACCTCTTTTGTTACTTGGCTACTTGGACCATCATAAACAATTTCTCCATCACGAATACCAATAATACGATCTGCATATTCTAAAGCTAATTCCACATGGTGAATATTAAGTAAAAATGAAATATTTAAATCTTGATTAATCTTTCTAAAGTCTTCCATTACACGTTTAGCAGTAATTGGGTCTAATGCCGCAACAGGTTCATCTGCTAAAATAATTTCAGGATTTTTGCGCAAGAGTTCTAGCTAATGCAACACGTTGTTGTTGTCCACCTGATAATTGGTCAGCACTGATAAACGCTTTATCTACAATCCCTACTTTTATCTAAAAGCTTCTAAGGCGTGTAATTTTTTTCTTCTTTTGTATAAATTCCAAATAATGAACGAACAAATGGAATATCTGGAACAATTGAAGTTAATACGTTTTTAATAACTGTTGTTCTTGTTACTAAATTAAATGATTGGAAAATCATTCCTACTTTATTTCTACGGAATTTACGAAGAGATTTTCCTTTTAATGAAGATACATTTTGTACCATCAACGGTTAAAGTTCCTTCAGTAATTTCAATCATACGATTGATAGGTACGAATTAAAGTTGATTTACCAGCTCCTGATAAACCAATAATTGAAACAAATTCACCTTGTTCAATTTCTAAATTAATATTTTTTAACCCTTTAACTCCATTTGGATAGGTTTTTGAAACATTTTCAAATTTAATCATATCTGTCCTCTTTTCAGGGTCAGGATTCGCTCCTAACCCTCATTTGATCATCATTTCTTTCCTTAGTTACCTGATTTTAATTAAGAACTTTTGAGCTTCACGTTCTTTATCGTAATCAGATGCATTAGCTTTCATATCCTGAATGAGAGTAAATCTTAATAACTTCTTTACCTTCATCTGTTCCAGCTAATTTGATCATTGCGTTAGTAAAAGCTTCTTTGAATGCGTCGTCTACAATTGGAGAAGATTTACTTACTGAAAATTGTATCGTTATAAAATATCTGGAGTTGCACCAATAACATTTGTTTCTTTTCCAAATTTCTTCTGAACGTCCATATTCACTTGTCCATTTTTTTAGCATAGTCAGAACGTAAGTCAGCGTAACCAACCATAATATCAATTTGTCCTGAAGCTAAACGAGCTGCAGATGAAGCATAAGAATCAGATTGAACAACATTTTTGTAAATCTGAAATGTTTTTACCAAATTTATCTTGTAGCCATAATGTAGGATAAATATATCCTGAAGAAGAAGAAGTTCTAAAACTCCCCAGTTTGCTGAATTTAAATCATCCCATGAAATATCTTTACCACTATTAACTTTTTCAGCAATAGCTTTCCCTTTTTCTGTTGGACCAGCAATTACTAATCCTTTGTATGAAGTAACTTGATCTTTAGAACGTTTTTGTTTCTTGACCATCGTTCCAATCTTTTGGATTCGTTGAATTTTTTTCTAAACCAGAACGTGTTGCTGTTAATAATACATCCACTTCTTTGTCAAATAATACATAAGTACCACCAGGAATGAAACCAACATCTGCTGTACCTGATGCTAAAGCTTCCCTACTGCATCAAAGCTTGTTCCAACATTGATTTCAACATTATTAACTGTATAACCTTCATCAGCTAATTGTTTTTCAATAATTCTTTTTAATGGTTCAGTAGCAGTTACAATCGCTTCTGGATCACGAGAAGGTACAAAATGCAACTTTTTAATGTATCAATTGTTTTTAGATCCATTACCTTTAGAACCTGAATCACTGAGATTGACTTGAACAAGCTGCAAGTAAAGCTGCTGCTGATACTCCAAAGTACTAATTTTTGACCAAAAAGACTTCTTCATAAAATATATCCCCCTAAGATATGTTTTCTACAAGATTGAACTCTCAACCTCAAGTACAATCATACAAAATACGAACGATAATTACAAGAGTTTTTACTTGAAAAATACATTTTTAGCTATATTTTTCATAAAAATAATTCATTTTCAAACAGTGTAAACGTGTAAAAATACGAACATTAAACATATGAAAGCAGGAGTAATAAATAACTGGTAAATAATGAAACAAATTATATATCAAAAATATAAAAATAACCGAACGTTTTTTATTTATAACGTTCAGTTATTTTTCGATCTAAATTTGAAAATCTATTTTTGACCCTTTAGTTCTTCAGAATACATTGAAAATACAGTGGACATAGTAGCAAGGTCGCCAGCAGCCAGCTAAAAGCTGTCTCATGGCTAAACTTTGAGCCTAGGTCTCAAAAGCTCCCTGCAATAAAAGTAGCTGTTGCTACTTTTATTGCTTTTGCTACTATATTTGTATTTTTATGTATTCTGACTCTATACTTCTTATTCCTTTAATTGATAATAGTGTTCCGCAAAATCAACACATTCTTTCATATCGAATAAATAAACATTGCTTTCGTTAATTGAAATATGATTAACAGTATACTGTTCCATAAAGTTTTTGAATTTCTAAATAGTCATCGTATATATCCAATTCAATATTTTTAAACGATATCCATTTTTCTCCATCTTTTTGTTAAAATTTTACTTTTTCATGAATAACTTCTCTATTCAATCGATTTTCCGCTAAATGGAGTGATGTATTCGTTTCAAAATCAGTTCCAATCATTAATACTTTTTACACCAATGGAATACATTCTTCCTAATGGAGATTTGTCTCCAAATGGGAAATCAAAAAGTAACCTGGTCAATAATTTCACTAGCCTTCTCCTATTGCTCGTAAAAAGAATACATTGGATGATTACTTTCGAATAGAATCAGGTAAAAATTCCAATAAATTGACTAAAAGCTCCCATTGCTTTACTATACGATAAATCCTTTGAATAGGCCGGCATTGATGAGCGAATGACATCGTGCCAGTCCTGTGGTACTGGAGGATATTGCCAACTAGCAGGATCAGAAATTTCAACCGTTTGAGAAGGCACTACAATCGTTCCTTGCTCTCCAATAACATCTCTTAACGCTAAAAATAAAGTTTTCGCACCACCAACAACATATCCTAACGAAGATAAAGAAGCATGCACTAATAAAGTGTCCCCTGCTTAATTCCTAACTGAGAAAATTTATGTATAAAAAGCTCTTTTTGTAATTGGCGTAAAAATTTTATCAATACACTTTTGCATATAAGAATACAACAAACTCACTCTCCCTTTTTACGTATCATTATCCTTATTTTAAACTGTTAGAAACGAGAAAATAAATAGGATTAGAATACATAGAAAATACTCCATAGCAAAAGCAATAAAAGTAGATAATTCTATTTTTATTGCAGGGAAACTTTGAGACCTAGGCTCAAAGTTTAGCCATGAGACAGCTTTTAGCTGGCTGCTCGGCGACCTTGCTACTATATCCACAGTATTTTTCAATGTATTCTGAATCCATATGCTAAAAACATCCTTAGATTACTAAGGATGTTGTCATAAAATTTCTTTAATTATTTTTTTCTGGGAAATATGAACGTAAGAATTTGTTAGCGAAATGAATATCTTCTAACCAGTTTTTCTTGTCCAACATACCAGAATTCACCAGTGAAACGACGAACACCAATAGATAAGAAAGTGTCCACCATTTTCTTGAAATCAATTTGTCCAGTTCCAAAAAGGAATTTCACGATAATGTCCATGAATTGTTTCTTTTTAAGTGAGCAGCCACAATATGGCCTTTCCTAATTCGATATCTTCATAAACATTTTTCGCACCTAGGTTCTAAAGAAGCATTTTTAAGTTTCCTGAATCTGGATAAACTTGTAAATAAGGTGAATCTACTAAGTTTACAAAACGCATTGATTTTTCTATGCATTCATAAATGGAGTTTCCATTGTTTCAAATCCTAAAACGATTCCTTTTTGAGCTGCTAATAAAGTAGCTTTTTTTCAAGTTATCAATAAAGAATTCTAATGTATCTGCATCGCCTTCTTCATAGTATACATCATAACCAGCTAACTGAATGACACGAATTCCTAGGTCATCTGCTAATTCAATGGCTTTTTCCATAATTTCCATACTACGTTCACGTACAGATGCGTCATGTGATCCAAATGGATATTTACGGTGTCCACTTAAACACATTGAACGAATTGAAACGCCAGTTTCGTACATTGTTTTAACAAGTTCAAGACGTTCTTCTTTCGTCCACTCTAAACGAGCTAATTTTTCATCAGTTTCATCCACACTCATTTCTAAGAAATCGAATCCAGTAGCTTTAACCGTTTCTAACTTCTCTTTGAATGATAATGTGTTTGGCATTGATTTTTCATATAGTCCTAATTCGTACATGCTTAACTCCTACCCTTGTCCATAGTATGCATTCGCACCATGTTTACGTAAATAGTGCTTGTCTAAAATTGTTTGAGACATTGGTTGCAAGTTTGGATTTAATACTAAGTTATGCCAAGCCATATTAGCGACTTGTTCTAAAACAGTAATGTTGTGAACGGCATCAAAAGCATCTTTCCCCCAAGCAAATGGTCCGTGGTTAAATACTAATACACCAGGAATTGCATTAGGATCTTTATCTTTAAATGTTTCAACGATCACTTTACTGCAGTTTCTAACTCATAAGCACCTTTAATTTCTGCATCAGTCATCGCACGAGTACATGGGATTGTTCCGTAGAAATAGTCCCCTTGAGTTGTACCGAATGCAGGAATTTCTTAGCCGTTTTGAGCCATTGTAGTTGCTCAAGTTGAGTGAGTATGAACTACCCCTTTTCACATCTGGGAAATTACGATAAATTTCTAAGTGTGTATCTAAGTCAGAAGATGGTTTTAAAGCTCCATCAATTTTTATTTCCATCGATATCTACAATAACAATATCTTCTGCTTTCATTACATCATAATCTACCCCTGAAGGTTTAATAGCGATAACGCCAGCTTCACGGTCGTATTCTGAAACATTACCCCAAGTAAATAATACTAAATTATGTTTTGGTAATAATAAGTTAGCTTCAAGAACACGTTGTTTTAACGCTTCATATGCCATGATAAAAAAACTCCTTATGAATTAAAGCTCTAAAGCTGCTGAAATTTTTTCAGTCATTTCTTTTTCTGATAATAAGTTTTGTAAACCAACGATTTTTAGTATTTGGTAAATCTACTCCATCAAAAACTTCTAATAATGCTGAAGAAACAACTACCATGTCATAGCTTTTAGCTGATGATTTTTGCTTCTGAAACTGCACAGTGATGTACTTCCAATGGAATATTTAATTTACGGAATACATTTGTTAATTTCATTTTGATAATTTGGCTTGATCCCATTCCACTTCCACATGCTGCTAATACTTTCATTGATATCTCTCCTTTAGAATTTGATAACGGGTAAGTCACTCTTACCCGTTACCTATTTTACTATAAAATTTTTACACTTAAAAATAGATTAAGCTTGTTTATTTTTCTAAATATGTTTCGTAATCTTCAGCGATTAAGAAATAATGTTCTTTGTTACGGCTGTATTGTAATTGAGGGATTGCTAAAAGAATAACTAATACGATACCTAATCCAATGTATTGGAAGTGTTGCATTAAGAATCCGAATCCTACCCAAACTGTATCCCAGTCGAAGTTACCATGCCATCCACCAAATGCTGCTAATCCAAAGTGCTCCAGCTGCGATTGCTCCACCCTAAAAACTTGGATTAAACCAGATAAGAATGACAAGATTGAAGCAGCACGTAAACCACCTTTGTGGTTAGCATATACTGCAAATGTAGCGTTATCGAAAAGAATACTGGTACGAAAACCTGTAATAATTAATACTGGAGATTTGAACATGATTAATCCTAAGATTGCAACTACTTGTCCTAAAAACCCCGAATAAGAAAACCAACTGTTACTGCGTTTGGTGAACCAAATCCATATACAGCAGCACTAGTCAACGGCTGGCATAGAACCTGGTAATAATTTGTTAGAGATACCTTTGGAACGCTTCTGATAATTCAGCAACGAATAAACGAACCCCTAATTGTAAAATTTGCTACATAAACTGTAAATGTTAAAGCAATTTTGTAAAATGTAGAAGAAGTTGTCGCCTTCTTTTAATGTAGCCATTTTGAATTTAGAAGCCATAACCACGATTTCTTGACCGTTTACGCTTACTAAGTAATCTTTACCTAATACTAATAAGATAGCTCCGAAGAATACTACCATTAAGATAGATGTTGCTACGATTGATTCTTTAAAGATTGATAAGAATCTGGTAATTCTAAATCTTCAATTTTCTTGTCATTTTTACCAGAGAATTTGTATAAAGCGAATTTATCTACTAACCAAACCCCGAACATTTGTTGGTGACCAATTGCGAATCCGCCACCTTCTGTTAATTCTTGAGTTGCTTCTACAGTTAAGTTTGATGCTACTGCCCAATAAACCCCTAAAACGATACCTAATAACACAACAAATTGTAATTGTTGTACATTGTCACCTAATGCTAAAGCCATTAACCAAGTAGCTGTAGCTGATTGTTGTACCATGATGTGACCAGTAATGAAAACAGTACGTACTTTAGTGATTTTACGGAAAATTACAAGTGCTAAGTTAGTTAAGAATGCTACTAAAAGTACTTGTACTGTTAAACCAGTTGCATGTCCAGCTTGTTTTAAAGCTGCTTCTGCTGCTGCTTGACCAAAATATGGGTCGATAACTGCTGCTTGTAAACCGAAACGGTCACCTAAAGCTGCTAATACTGGACGGAAGTTTGAAACTAATCCACCAGCTGCTACATTTAAAATCATATAACCAACAACTGCTTTAATGAAACCAGCTAATGCGTCATACCATTTACGACCTAATAATAAGTAACCTACTAAAACGATTAAACCTACAAAGTATTGAGGTTTAGTAAAAATGTTTGTATAGAAAAATTGCCAAAAAGCCAAATAAGAATTCCATATTATTCACCTATTCCTTTAGCAAAAATATTTTCTAGATCTTCTTTTGAACGTGCATTAACAAAAGCATTGATGATATTTTCATCTTCAACTAATGTTACAAGTTCTGATAAATTGCCCTAAATGTTTTTCATTGTCAGTTGAAGCTAAAAACAAAAGAATAAACGAGGTTTATATTCAGAACTAGGTCCGAAGTCAACTGCCTCTTCAACGTTCATGAAGGCAACCGCTGTTTCGTTAACACCTTTTTCCTTCTTGCATGTGGAATGCAAATTTCTGGTGCGATTACAATGTATGGATCCAAATTCGTGAACATTATTAATAATGTAACACTGGATAGTCAGCTGTAATAATGTTTTGGTCTAACAATGGTTGACACGCTGTGCGAATCGCATCTTCCCAAGAAGAAAAACCTTTTTGGAAACTAAAAACGATTGTTTTGAATAATTTCTTTTTAACACTGATAAAACTCCTTTAATACGACATTAGTTAAGAAATCGTATACATCCATTTTTAGATTTGACCGTTACCGTAGTAACGGTCAATCAGATGTTTATATTATAAGAATGATGGGAATGGTACGTCGTTTTCTACTGAGAATACGTCGTCAAATCCACGGTAGAAGTTAAATTCTAATTTATCTTTATCTGTTGGGTAAGTGTATTTACCACCTACTTGCCAAATAAATGGTTTGAATTTATATTCTAAGCGATCTTTTTGAATTTCCAGATTTCTGTAATTTCTTTAGGATCTGCTTGAAGTTAGCCCAGATATCATAGTGAACTGGAATAACAACTTTTAGCGTTTAATGATTCAGCCATACGTAACATATCAACTGAAGTCACTTTATCTGTGATACCACGAGGGTTTTCACCGTATGCACCTAAGCACACATCGATTTCGTGTTCGTTACCATGTTTAGCAAACATGTTTGAGTAGTGAGAGTCACCAGCATGGTATAAGTTACCACCACTTGTTTTGAATAAGTAGTTAACTGCGATTTCGTCCATATCTTGAGGCATTTTACCTTTTAATACTTCGCCATCTTTAGCAGTTACTAAAGCTGTACGGTCAAATGCTTCTAAAGCAACGATTTCGATATCTTTAATTTTAACTGAGTCTCCTGGGTGTACAACGATTGTACGTTCAGCTGGAACTCCCCAACCTAACCAAGTGTTTACTACTTCTTGTGGTCCAACGAATTTAGCTTCTGGACAGTTGTTAGCAACTGCTGCTGCTGTATTGATATCTAAGTGGTCTGAGTGAATGTGAGTTACTACTAAAGCATCTACATTTTTCACTTCAAATGGATCGATAACAAATGGTTGTGTACGTAAGTTTGGTTGTAAGTTTTGGCAACCACTCATACGTTGCATTTGGTGTCCAGTTTTCATTTTTCCGTTTCCGTGGCTACGTTTACCAGTTCCACACCATAAGTCACATAGGATGTTAGTATTTTTTTCTGATTTTAACCAGATACCTGTACATCCTAACCACCACATAGCGAATGTTCCTGGTTTAACTTCCTCACGTTCGATTTCTTCGTTTAACCATGTACCCCATTCTGGGAATGTTGATAAAATCCATGATTCTTTTGTTACATCTTTAATGTTTGCCATTATTCTTTCTTTCCTTCCTTGAGATTAGCCCCAAATTCTTCTAATTTCTTCTTTAAATTCACGAGCTGATTGTGCAGGATTTTCTGTAGCGTAAATTCCACGTCCAGCAATGAATGTATAAATATCGATACCTTCGAATACTTTCAATGTATCTTTTGTTAATCCACCAGTTGCAGAAACTTTGAATCCCATCTCAATTAAACGTTTGATTTTGTTCAAATCACTTTCTGTCCAAGTTGCTCCAGCGAATAGAGCGTCACGACTTTGGTGATAGATTACTTGGTCAATACCAGCTTCACGCCATTGCTCTGCTTGTTCAAATGTCCAGTCACCATATAATTCTACTTGTAAAGTGCCAATTTCTTTTGAGCAGCTTTCATAGTAGGAATGGTAGCACAGCAAATGACAGTCATCCAGTCAGCACCAGCATCTTTACAGTTTTTAGCAACTGTTGATCCAGCATCAGCACATTTTGTATCTGCAATGACAACTTTATCAGGAAAAGCATTACGTAAGCATTTAATTGCTTTTGTCCCCTTCATTCAAGATTAAAATTGTACCAGCTTCGATAATGTCTACTTCATTACCAACAGCAAGTGCATCTTTTAACGCATCTTCGATACGTAAATGGTCTAATGCAACTTGTAAATTTGGAATTGCCATTTTGTCATTCTCCTTTTTCTCTCTCAGGGCTTTTTGCACACAAAAATTTGAAATAATCATAACTTTTTAAGACGTCTCTTAATTCATGATCATTTCATAATTACTAGTAATTATTCATGTGAATATTATATAATAAACCATTTTTCTATCACAACGCTTCTTGTGTAATTAATCTTTAAGCGAGTTTTTATGAACGTTTTCATTTTTATGATTTTGTCAAAGTTTCTTTATTTATAAGATTTTTAAGATTTTTGTAAAAATATTTATCGAAAAATCTTGCAAAATATGAATTTCTACTTCATACTGTTTGAGTAATCAACTATTAAGGAGTTTCATATGATTTATAAAATTACTATATTTATTGTTCGTTTATTGATTATTCTTTTTAAATGGATTTACGAAAGTGACAGGATTGGAGAATCTGCCGAAGGATTCTGGGTACGTAATTGTTGCTCCACACCGTTCATGGTTGAGATCCCTGTACTAATTGCTATTGCAGTTTATCCAAAGTCGTTAGTATTGATGGCAAAACAAGAATTATTTAAACCAAAACCTTTTGCATGGTTCATCCGTCAATTAGGTGCGTTTCCTGTGAATCGTGAGAAGCCTGGTCCTGGTGCGATTAAGCATCCGGTTACTCAGATTAAGGAACATCAGAAAGCTTTAGTGATTTTTCCCAACGGGTACTCGTTACTCTAATGAAATGAAGGTGGGGCTGTTACGATTGCTCATGGCAAAGCTCGATTGTACCGATCGTTTATCAGGGGCCATTTACTTTTTTATGAACATTTTGAAGCGTCAAAGATGTTTGTAAAAATTGGAAAACCAATTTATTTACCTGAGGGGCGTTTATCTAAGGAAGAATTAGCTGCAATATGATGAATTGTTAATCCAGAAATTCGATGAATTGGATAAAGAAATTAATCCTAACTTTGTATACGTGATTCCTGAGAAGAAACGTAAATAATGTTCTTATGAAAGTAAATCAAAAATCTCCACTCTTACAGTGAGGACGCGCAGCCCTTCGGTCTCATGCCTCAAAAATCGAGCCTTGGTCTCGATTTTTCTCCTGTGATAATCATGACTGATTATCACTGCCACTGTAAGTGGGAGATTTTTGCTTTTTAGTGCGTATATTACGTTTCTTGATGGTCGTCATTAAGATGAATCTTTCATAATAACACCTCTAAATATCTACTGACTTTTTCTTCTACCTTCATGATTTTCGAGTATTCTGATAACAAGGGTATATTTTTATCTTTTTCTTTTTACATATCGTTTAAATGCTTCTGCTGTTATTCCTATTTCTACTCCACTTCTTGGTTTTAATATGTCGCATAATGTTTTTCAATATTATATACTTTTACAGTATTTTCCTGATGGCGACAAGATTTCTTCTTGTCTAATTCATATAATTCATTTTTGGTTCGGCTAGCTATAATTCCTTCTTTTTAACTGTAGTTAAATTATAATCTTCAGGAAAAAGTCATCGAATATTGGATAGGTGTTCTATCCGTTAAATCATACAAATACAAAGATGTTTCTTTAGAATAAATTCCTTTTTAAACCGAATTTGTAAATGTTGTATTGTCTTCCATATATGCGGTAATATGTATATTCCTCTTGTAGTTCTTTCTAATAATCCTTTATCAACTAATTGTTTTAAATATTGTCTCGCAATTCCTTTGATGGTCAATCATTTTTAGAGGTCATGAGTTCCATTATTATTTTCAGCCATTTGTAAAAATTATTTCTTCCGTCATATTGAATCACCTACCTTTACAATTACACCCTCTATTTTACATAAAAAGGGCATGTTTGTAAAATATTAATGACAATCTTTTAGTATAGCAGAATCTCCACTGCACACAGTGATGACGGCAGCAGACCTTCGGTCTCATGCCTAAAAATTTGAGCCTTGGTCTCAAATTTTCTCGCTGTGATAATCATGGCTGATTATCACTGCCACTGAGAGTAGAGATTTTTGCTTTTTAGTACTGTATCATTTCGTTTCTTAATTATTTATTACCTTATCAGTTTAAACTCATTTGTTATTTCATTATAATTAAGTAAACTAAAGGAGATGATTTAAATGCAAGATAATTTTATAGAAGTTGAAATAGAGATTGATTCAACTTTAAAAAGAAGATGCATGCAGTATTATCTAAACAAGGACTTGATTTAAATAGTGCAATTAGTATGTTCTTTGACTATTGCATTTTATATGGTAAATTACCTTTTTGAAATAGAGGAAGAAAGATAACATTAAGAGGTATTAGAAGTAATAGAAGAACGTTAAAGTGTTTCTAACGATTTACATTTACATAGTTATTCATTATTAGAATAAAACCTAATTATAAAGCAAGAATTACCATTCTACAGTGGAAGTGATAATCTTTTTGATTATCACAGCGAAAAATCGAGACCAAGGCTCGATTTTTTGGCATGAGACCTGAAAAGGGCTGCTGCGTCCTCACTGTAGTAATGGTAATTCTTGCACTTTATGATAAAAAGAGCAGACAATGTCACTCTTCTACTCAATTATTTTTAGCATTTTTCTTTGCTTGTGCTTTCATTGAAGCAGCAATTTGACGAACTTTTTGTTCCGGATGGTTTTTGACCCATTTGAGTCATCATACTACGAATCATACTTTCATCAAATGGAGGATTTTCTAGAAAGTAATTCATCATTGTTTACGTGCGATAAAGAATCCACCGATTGCTCTAAGATAGCAGCTACAACGACGATTAAAATCCATACACCTGTACTCATGCAAGTTCTCTCCTTCATTGATCTACATTGCTATTGTACTAAATTATACCAATAATGAAAAGGCTTTTTGAAAATTTTTGTAAAATTTGTACTTTTTCTTCGTTTCTTTTCACAGTATATTTTATAATCCTTCTTCATCCATTGTAATAGACATTTCCTCTGTATCCACCGTTACTTTTTGCTCCAATAGTAATCGTAAATAATGGCTGTATGAGCAAAGTCTAAGTCGTACATCACAGGGATTTGTTTTAATACTGGATATTTGTCTAATATATACAATAATAACTCTTCCGTCATACGACATTCCTTTGGAAATCTTCCAATTAGTACTGCTTTTTGGATTTGGATAAGCTTGTAGTAATGCTGCCAAATTTCTGTCAAATTCAAAGTAGTCGCTATCTTCAGATTTTTCTATAAAAAGGTATACTCTTCTGGTTTTTGGAGCATAAGGAGTTCCTCTTAATAATGAAAAGGTTGATAAGTTTCCACCGATTGCTGTAGCTGTGGCTTTACCGTGGTTGTATACTTTCCATTGTGTCGGTTGAAAAATCAAAGTGCGTCTGGTAAATACCAGAGCATTACTACCCCATTTCTCACTTGGTGTTAATTTCGTACTGAGTATTGCTTAATGCTTTAAGCCATGATGCTGTTTGATATTCTTGTAGTTCCTTCATTTTTAAAAGCTTTGTATATGACGGTCCCATATACGTTAGCATTCCAGTTTTTGTATAAATCGCATTTAAAATTGCAGTCGTATCGGAATATCCGCAAATGATTTTTAGGATGTTTCGCAATTAAATCATAGTCTAAATACGGAAGAAGTTCATTTGAATTAAATCCACCAATTGTTGCCAAAAATAACATCTACTGTAGAATCTAAAAATGCATCATGTAAAGTCTTCCACACGACTTTGAATACTTTGCAGAATCAAGTAAGTCGTGATCAAAATAATGTTTTGAATAGCTAACCCTAAACCCTAACTCTTCTAATCTTTCCTTAGCAGCCCTATTCGCTTCAAATCCGCCAACTCGTTCAATTGACGAAGATGGACTAAGCACTCGAATATGCATTCCTTTTTGTAATTTTTCATATCATCACCCTATTCTAACTCAAACATTGGATAAATATTCGTTACATTCTCATCTCTTAAAAATGGTACCAGACCTTGAATAATGTAACTTGGAAATACAGAAGGATAAAACTTTTCCCTTGTCTCAATGTTGGACAATCTGTAAAAATCTTGCTCCGTATATGGTGGAACTAACATAAATGGTGGCATAATAAATTGAAGTCATTTAAATCAACAAACATTGGATTATAAATTCTTGGAAAAATCTACTTCAATGACCACATAATCGTCAGATAAGAATCTCTTCCACAAACCTTTAATAACGTCTTTATGTTCTCTCATATAAGTAACAAATTCTTCATAGTCTTGAAAAATGAAACACCTCGTTTCAGTCCCTTTTGCAAAAAGCAAATAACACACCTTCTAATTCAATATCATTCAATTGGTTAAAAGAATCTATGTAGTCATATAACTCCGTCATTTCTTCATTTCCTTGTACATATTCACTTAATTGACGTTTCGAATATACATCCCCGTTTGCTCAATGGTATTTAAAATTTCTCTTTTTGAATGGTCCAAAATTTATATGTCATGTATTTCTCTAATCTTCTGGGGGTTAGTTTTGTAGTATTTAATTTTTCTGGAACCTAGCACTCATTGATAGTGTCAGTTTCACTTTACAACTTAATTATGTGAGGTTCATATCCAATTACTTTTAAGAAGGTAAATAAATCTTCCGTATTGACAAAAATCGTCTTCTCATTTTGTATTTGGATGGGAAACACATCTCGTTCTTCAGATACAATTTCTTGATCGAAATATACTTGAATATCTTTGTCTCTATTATTTAATAAGCCAAATGGAGATACAGTTCATAGTAGGAGCATCATTTTATCATTTAACGTTTCAGCTGGAAATCATTTTGATTCGATTTTTCTTCTACGATTTCTTTAAAAACATCCATATCTAATCGTTTTGCATCATCTATAATGACTAAGTAAAAATTTCTCTTTTTCTTATTTGTTAAAAACATTGTCTTTGTACGAACACCTTCAATTCCTTCAATAAAACGATCTGCTTGTTCTGTTGTTAGTACAGGTTCATGTTCTACAATTTGAAATGGAATGCCTAATTCATTCAACTCATCTACTACTTTTTGATACATAGAAAAAACCCCTCATCATTTGTTTTTCTTTATTATAAACTCTTCGTATACTGCTTTTCAATGTATACTACTATGCAGATGAACTAAATCATGTTATGATGAGAAAAATTCACATAGGAAAGTGGTTATATGACAAAAAGCAATTTTACTTATGACCTTTGGGTCACCTGAAGGATATACTTTTTGAAGATATCGCAAGATTTTTTACAAATATTCGACTGGCGTTCGCCCAACAGATCAAGAAATTCAACATTTGTATGACAACTACCAAAAGATTGGTGGAAGTCCTCTACAAGAAATTTCGAAAACAGCAAGCCGCAAAATTACAAGAACGCCTACAAGGAGAATATACCGTTTATTTTGCCAATAAATTCTCTTCTCCATTCATTCCAGAAGTCGTTAAACATAAAATGGAACAAGATGGAATAGAAGAATGCCTTAGCTAGCTCTTGAACCCCATTACTCTTACTACTCCATTTATGGATATGAGAAATTCATCGAAAGTAAAACCATTCGTTTCCACATGGTAAAGATTGGTATCATAATCCAAACTTACTACAATTTTTGGAACAAGAAATCAAAAAGATTTTTCAACCGAAGACGTTAAAGATGGAAGTTTTAAAGTATTCTTCTCAGCACATAGCGTACCCGTTATTGCATTGGAATTCGAAAGATCCTTATATCGACCAAATTTATAAGAATGGACAAATTATTGCAGAAAGATTAGGGTTAGAAAAATCAGTACACTCATACATGGCAAAGCGAAAGTGATATTGGACTACCATGGATGAAAAACCAGATGTATTAGAATACTTACGAGAACAAACGGAACACCCTGAACATTATATCTTCATTCCAATTAGCTTTTTGATTAGCGAACATATCGAAGTTTTATACGACAATGATATCGAATGTAAGGACTTATGCAATGAGTTTGGCGTACATTATCACAGACCACCAATGCCAGATGATCATCCACTCTTAGTAGAAGCTTTATACGAAACGGTTCGAGCTCACGAAACAGAAAGCTTTTACTCTTAAAAACACATGAAGAAGAAACACTGGATGAAATGTTACCACCAGAAACATCAAAAGACATTCTAGACCATGAATCTGATATTCAAATGCCAGAATTTGTAAAGAAATTAATCGCTAAAAAAGGCAGAGAAAATGTAAAAATGCCGGAGTTCGTCAAACGTATGTTAGAACAACGTGCAAAACAAAAGAAACAATAAGACGTAAAGAACCCTGCACCCAAAATTCTATACTTTAAGGTGCAGGGTTTCATCATTTGTGAGATCATCTATCCTTCAATTTTCAATCCCTTTTGCTCGTAAATTCTCGATACATTCCTGTAGATATGATTCATTATGTTCTTTTATAAATTGGGGTATTAATCTCTACTTCCTCAAGGTTATCGTAGCTTTCTGAAATCTTTCCACGATAATTTTTATCTCTCCACTCAATTGCTACTTTGTATCCTCTTCTATTCATTTCATTCATAATCAATGTATGATAGCAAAATAAGTGATAAGGAGAATATAAAATACATAATCGACTGTTTTATGTTTCTTATTCCATCCATTTTCCTAAGCGCACAACATTCTCTGTTGTCCCTAATAATTGATTCTTCGGTAATTTTGGTATCATTTGCTCATGCCATAATCTCATCTTGTTCTCCTGTTATTAATGTTGATTGTTGTAAATATTTTTGGGGTATTTTTCTAATAATGTATGGATATAATAGATGATAGAACTTTTATCTGTTGCACCAGTTCTATACTCTTCTAGTAATCGAAAATAATTCATCTTTTTCGACTTTTTCAGCTGTATTTTTAAAAATAGCCCCATATATGAAGAATCGCATTATGAAAAATCCTTTTTACTTTCTTGTATCTCATTCACTGTATTAATCTTTTTGAAGTAACACATTTAATTCCACTTCGGATTCTTTTTAAATATCTCTTATTTTCCAACAAACTTTATGCGATTTACTCAATACGTAATATTTATTTCTTGCCCATATCTGTTCGCATTGCTTTCTAATTTCTTTTTGATTCACTTTACACCTTCTTTCAAACTAGATGATTTTTCTAGCGGATGTTCTTGCATCATTATAGCATTGAAAGTGTGATTCCGAAAATTTATGAACTTTTATTATATTTATTGTTTTTCTTAAATTATGTTGTATATAAAAATCGCCTGATCGTATGATGCTACGATTAGGCGAGGTTGATATTATTCACGATTTAATTCAGCTAATAATGCCTCCTGTAGAATTTGGATAAAATTTAAATTTCTCTTTTTAGCTAATTCATTTAAATAACTTGAAATCGAAACATTTTTCAATGCTTCATAATATGTAGGCATAATTTTTACCACTAAAAACATCAGCCAATTTCCCATAAGTTAAATTAACTCTATCATAATCCTCAAACTGTTCTCCTATTATATTGGCAAGGAAGTATTTCTTTTACAATACCATTTTTCAATAATTCCATTCATTCTAAAGACTTACCTTGCAAAAAGTATTTCCTTTTTATATTTCATTACCAGTCTTCCGAAAAAGACTTATATTTTTCTAAAATCTTCACATTTGTCTCTACTATTGTATGGAAAATCCAAAATCTCAGCAGGAGATTAAAACAGCCATTCATTATTTGACATTTTTCAAAAACTGAATATAGTCTGCTCAACATTAAATTTTTATTACCAAACCAACCCCAATATGAACATTCCGATATACCACTAACTTTAATGGATTGCTCAAGGGGTAGCCATTTATCAATGTAAGATATCCCCATGCTCTTCTGTCATATTTAATTCTATTCTACTATTCTCAATTTCTTCCGTTGTTAACTTAAGAATCTCGTTTAACTTTATATCCATTTCAAATTCTCCTGCTAATCATTATAATTCAACTTTATATAATAGATTCACATCTTTATTATTATCTTTTTGGTTTAATAGTAGATAATATTTTTATTTTCCACTTCTGGAGACCAATATATTTTTAACTGTGAGTTTTGCTCTTGTAATAGATGTATAGAAAATATTATGTGTTATCAATTCATCAACTTCGTTTGTAATTACTATTTTTACTGAATTATATTCTAACCCTTGAGCTTTATGAATTGATACCGCATATGAAACTTGAAAGGGAACAATTGTTCTTGAATCAAACTCATCCTCGTCGGTATTCTTATTTTTATACACACTAAATCTGATTACTGAGTTTTTAGCTTCTTCATAAACATTATGTTCTAACAATTCAAATTCTCCATTAATTACATCCATACCATTAATTACTTTATCAAGTTCTACATCAAATTCTATTCTCTCGTCCACATTACCATCCGAAAAATCGATATGTTTTAAAATTGTCCCTTCATATTATTATAAATTACAGGACTAAATCTATCTGAGTCATGAAATAATATTGGATCCCCAACTTTAAATGTTTGTATTCTAAAAACAGATTTAGATGGATTGCTTTCTTGTAAAAATCGATTAATGTTGTTAATTCCATACAATCCATCATAATTCAAACATAAGATAATCTCATCTTTATTAGATGCTTGAAAAACGAGTCATCTAATTTATTTGAATATTTTTGTTTTAGTGAGTAACTCTAATACGTTATCATCCATTTTCTTACTCTGTTCCATAATTCTAGTAATTTAGAATCATTACTTTCTATAAGGTTTTGTTAATTCTGATAATGATGTTTTAGGAATAAATTGCCGTGCAATATTAAACCAATTTCCAAATCTTATTGATTCAATCTGGTAAGTATCTCCCACCAAAAATCAAAAAGCTTAAATGTTGCTTTTTCAAGTAATTTTCTCATGTCTGAATTACTAACTGTACTGCATTCATCAATTATCAAAATATCATATTCGGTCGATATTCTATTATTTAAAATAAATTTTGTTATTGTCATAAACTCACAGTTAGAAGCATTTACTTTTCTTTTTAAATTATCTATCGCTGGATTTGTTTGAGCTAGAAACAATTTATCTTTTATCCGAAAAGAAATGTGACACATGATTGATTAATGTTGATTTTTCCAGTGCCTGCTGCACCATATAATATCGCAACAGTAGAATTAGAAAACATATTCTGAATTACTCTTCGCAATCAACTTCATTATTTTTCTTCATTAAGCCATGCACTTGCAGAATTTGTATAATTAGAAATCCCTTTGTTCGGATAATTTTTCCAATCTATCAATAATAAATCTACAGTCTTTAACATATTTTTGTATGAATATTTGTCCTTTGTCTATTTTTAATTCATTACAGGTCTATGACTGTACCACAATTTTTCATTATAATCGTTCATTAATTTTCTTATAGTTTCATCAGATTCATCAATATCTTTTTAAACTTGTAAATAAATCACCATTACTACTCTATATTATTTTTCACGCATCTTGCAAGTAACTCTGATTTATGTTCATCTGCTTTCAAAACAATTAATCAAAAATATTAAATGGAGGATTATGTTTTATTGGAGAAAAAGTGAATGGAATACTATCAAACGGTATTACTCCGTTTTTAAGTATAAATTTGAAAGCCTTTGAATTTGCTACTGCTTTCATATTGATTTTTAATAATTGTATTATTCATAGTAAATAAAGATATCTAAGAATGTTTTTCCCATTACTGTCACTATTGATTATCTCTCTACAAGTATCTAGCACATTATTTGTAACTTTAGCTCTAACTGTTAATTGTTCCTTAATCAAATTATATTCCGTATTCTTTAACGATACAATATCTAAAAAGATTCAAATTAGATTTTGTCATAAATGAACAAAAAAGCCATTCTCTGAATAACCAACTTTGTTTTGCTTTCCTTTAACTAACTTTATAAAAATTTCTAAACTCACATTCTCGAATTGAAATTTCCCATCCAACTATTATTAAAATAGGCATTTTGTGTTCCATTATTTTAATGTTTGTATTAATAAAATTCATTTTAGAAGCATAATTTGACTCTATTGGTATTTTTGTAAATGCAATAACTCTATCTGTCTTATTACTATAATCATTAGCCGGTGAAAAAGTCACTTCATAATAAATACTTTTATTCATAAAGAAAGGTTTTATCTTATGAATGTAAAAATCTATCAGCATTTTCTGGAATTATACACTATATTTGTCAACTTCATTTTGCAATCCTTTGATAATACTCAATGAGTTTAGGATCCATATTTAGTGGAAATTTTCTAAATGTGAAAGTAAAATTCAAACTATAGTCTTTATTCATTACAGTTCTTATTCTAAAAAGATATTCAAAGTATTTCAGCATCAACCTTTCTGAATTTTTTCTTCAGTAGGCTTTATAATGAGACACTACAATTTGCAACATTTTATGAAATTTTAGCAACTTATATTTTCCAGTACTAAAAATATATTTTATAGCGTTTTGAATATTATCATATGTAACATCCAAATTTCTACCATTATCATATATTTTTAACATTATATGCTCTATAATGTCTTAAGTCTGATAATACATCTTGGGATACCACACCTCTAGAATCTCTGCTTATGTTATCAATATGTCTACAAATAGCATTATCTAAATTATATAATTCCGAATCAATTTTACTTAACAATTAACTTCCTCCAATCTTTACCTAAAAATATTTATAATCACAACTATATCTTCTATTTATTATATCAAATATACACAAACTATAGCACATTTTCACAAAGAGCAGGTAAATTTTACTCTACCTGCTCCTTCATCTTAAAGTCTTTCAATAATTCTCTTAACTTGTCAAATATCTTTATTTCTCCTCTTTATGAGAGCTGGTTGAGATATTTTTTTCCTTTTTCAGCCACCGAACGAATAGTCACATCATTGAAATAAAGTCTATCAATGATTTCTTTTTTCATCATTTAATTTTGATAACGCATCTCGCACTACCTCAATCATCATTTGTGTCTCAACAATCTTATCTACATCAAAACCCTCATTAACTATACTATCCTCAAAATGTCCATCATAATCAAAAGACGAGAAAAGCAGGTGATTTCTTCTATCCACCTGCTTCAAATATTCTTTCATGATTTTTTTCTTGCCAATAGACTTTATAAATATCTTCACTACCCACCACTTTTTCCATTCACAAACAAGAAATAATTTTTCGCATTTTTTCCTCAATTTCTTTGTTTTGTTCAAAACAAAAGTTGAAGAATTGTTAAAATTTTAACTTTTAATACTTTTTACATCTGAGTTTCCCAAAAATTTAAAGCTAATAAACAGTATTTTTCAACATCATCAATAGTAATAATATCTTTTTACCATTTTCGATTAAGATATCTATTAATTTTCTATCATTAACTTGGTATAATTTGTTACAAAAATCATAAACATCATTCATATGTATTAAAAATTCAATTAAACATATTAGCTGTATATTCTGAATATGATAGTAATAATTTATTATTATTCTTATAATATTCATTCACTACAAAAATAAAAGTGTCGAACCCTATCTAATTGTTTTTCTACTTTGTTTATCTTTTTGAGAAATTAATAAAAACCTTTATCATCAAAAACAAACTACCTTTTAAATTATTTAAACCACCAGTAACTGGTAATAGGGATAAATTGTATTTTGAATAATAAAATTTTTCACAGAGCCCCAAACTAATCTTAAACACTTCTTTTTATTTGACTCATTGACTATTCTCAATTATTTGTCTTAAACGATACTCTTGACTTTCAAAAATTAAAGACTCTTTCCCCACTAAAAAAACAAAAATAAGTCGCCCAATGAATCTTTTTAACTCACTATCATCTTTTAACCATAATTTTTCTAGTGTCATTGATATAGTGTCCATCTTTCTCATAGCGTGTCTTAATACAATTAAAATCAAAATTATCTAGTAATTTCCAATTAGAATTTTCTATATTTTGTAAAATTCTATGCTTCCTTTGATGAATCTTCTTTATAAATTTCATAAAAACACCACCTAATATAATTTTTATCTTATTATAACATAGTAATAATTGACATATACTAATAAGATGGTTTTATAGGTTCTATAATTTATAGGGTGATGGAGAAAATCCACCAACCCTATTTGAGTGTATACAAAAGGGGTTCTTCCCTTTATATTAAAACTTCCTAAGTATTTAAGAAGAGATGAAAAATCCGATGACTACTATACAGAAGTCATGCTACAAATCAAAGATAAGTAAAAAGGAATTAAGTAATCTGACGCTGCTTAATTCCTTCACTAAAATTGTTTCATCAACCCCTATTTGACAAAGATCCGAAAGAACTATATCAAATCAGAAAAATTATGAGAGATATATGGGGAAGGAGATGAAGAAGTAGGTGCTATTTCTTCATCCTTGCTTTATATAAATATGTATCCATAAATACTGATACCAGAACTGCGCTAGCACCTACAGATAGATTAGCATGACGCCTACTTAACGACTTGAATTTTTCAGATTTTTCCATGCCCTGTCCCATATTGATTTCTCAATTCATTAACACTACTTGAAAGTCCATTTAAACTTCCTATAATTTTTCTAGTTGTATTTTTCCTCTTCTTTATCATAATTCGATGCATCATCCGGTATATTTAAAGCAATCATTGTCCTTTTTACTAATTGAGAAGTTTTTAATGTATTTCCTTCAAATTGTCCCTAGTCTATCTAAAAATAGATTTGCAAACAACTTTCTATCAATTCTTTTTGATTTTACCTATAGCATCAGTTGGACTTTCAACACACATTTTCATCATCAAATCAATTTGATTTTTAAGTATTCACTTGAAAACTTTTTCTTTTACATCTTCAACAATTTCTCTGCATATATTTGAAGTTACTATTTCTTTCACGCAAGATAATACTTTGCATTTTTATACAATTCAGAAAATGCCATTCCTCTATAGCTTTTTCAGTACTTGATATTTCTTCTTGAAAAATAGAATTCATAGTAATCTAAAAATCCGACAAAAGCTTTTACTATTTTTCATTTGATCCTTCATCCATAAAAAGCATTTGGGGACTTACCTTTAGAAAGACAATATTTTTCACACAATCCTACTCCAATACTTTCAAAAGTAAAATTTATCAAAAGATGACGTAGAAAAATCAAGTACATATCCTCCTCTGTTGAGCAATCCATCAAAATAAGATTTTTCTATATTAATCATAATACCACCTTATTTATATGTTAATACCTATCATATTTGCTAACATTTTTATACCATGAGCTAAATCTGGCAACATTGCAACAGTTGAAGCTAAAAATACATATTCTTTCCAATATAGTTTTCAGTTCAGTCTTTTTCCATCAGGTTTAATTGATTCAGCTTTTATAATTTCTAAATTTTTCTGTCAAATTCTCTTTTAACTCTTGATTTTCAATCTTCGATACTTCTTCCTCTATTTTCGATATCTTATCTACTACTTTGTGTCGCCCAATTATTTACTTGACTTGCTGAAATAGAAGAACTCTTTCTGCAATATTCACCTGAACCCTAGAACTGTTGACATTGATATTATACAATACATTGCTTTCGTCATATCCCATATCTGTTGCAATATCTTTCATATACTCTCCTAACTCAGAAACAAATGGATAAACTAATCGATCCCCAAATGCCTTTCGCATATCTTGATATTTATTTCCACTAGTATAGTACCATCCAAAATTATAAGTTGGATAATTATTTTCTTTTTATAATTATAAACGCTTTATATAACAAAAAGGCTCTTTTTACTATCACTTCCTAAATCTAATGTCATATGCCCATAAGAGCCATTGATTTCCAGTCATATTACTTTCTAAATTACCTACATCATACTCTATACTATCAATATAATTTTTTCAATAACTCAGTATTATTAATATACGCAATTAGCTCGTCCAGAAAGCCATTTTGTTCTAATAATATGCATTTATTACATCAGATGAAATTTTCTTAGCTTTCTACTTATAATTCGTTTTACTTATCTTCATCAATATATAACTCCCCACAAAACGGACAATAACATCCACTAAACTCTTGTTGCAGCGAAACTTTAGCAACTTTATTACAGCATTTTAAAAATATTTTACAATTAAATCCGAAAAACTTTCTTCCAATAGGCAATTCTGCTTCTTTTTAATTTTTCCCCTCTTTAACTTTTCATGAACTTATTATTTTTAAAAGTTTTCTCAATCCTTTGAAAAGCCATTCAATAGATCCTTAACGGAATTTTCTATAATCCTGTTTGCTAATTCTTCTATATCATCATCAATATAACTTTCATGAATCAAGCCACACTGAGGACACCATAATTCAATTAAATCTTCATTTTCATAATCATCAATAGAAATCATAAACTTTTTCACCACATGATGGACATTTCATCTGAATGAATCCATCCTCATCTCCAGGTATTGTAATTTTATATTTGATTTCCGACATAAAACTCCTCCCTAATCTATACATTCCATAATTTCAGATATATCACAATTAAGCTCTCATATTTTTTAATAATACATCTAGTAGTTACATTTTCATCTTTCTTTAATTTATAAAATGTACTTCTACTAATCCCTGTTTTATCAATTAAATCTTTGTGTTTTATATCTCTATCAATCAATAGTTTCCACAGTTTCTTATAACTCAATTTCATTACAACAACCCCTCATACTTTTTATTATTATATCATATAAAAGTTTATTATTTCAAACTAAATAATATAAATAAACCTTGCTATTGTTCCGATAAAAAGAATATAATAAAGTCGGAGGTGTAAATATGTCGTACATAACCATAAAAAGAAGCGTCATGTTTGTGGGGGAATAAGTGAAAGAAGAATCACTAAATTATGCAATGAAAATAGAATAGACGGTGCAATTAAATTCGGATGGAGTTGGGCTATTCCAACAGATGCAAAAAGCCAGATGACGCAAGAGTAAAAAGCGATAAAGAAAAAGTTAACCATATTAATTTTTCCAGAAGAACCAGTTTTAATACGCAAATGGGCAATGCCAAACAAAAATACATTTTAGTATTAAACCAATAAAAGAACTTATATCTGAAGAACTAACTGACGGTTTATGGATAGACCCTTTTGCAAATAATAATAAATTTGCAACAATCACAAATGACCCTAAATCAAGAGTTTGATACAGATTACCATCTTGACGCACTAGATTTTTTAAAATTATTTAATGATAATTCTGTTGATGGAATACTGTACGATCCACCCTATTCACCTAGGCAAGTTAGTGAATGCTATAATGATGTAGGTTATAACGTTACTTGGGACACAACAAAAAGCATCCTTTTGGTCTAATCACAAAAAGGAAATATCTCGTATATTAAAGATTGGCGGAAAAGTTATAACATTTGGATGGAATAGTGGCGGTATAGGAATGTCATACGGTTTTACAAAAATCCTTCTTGTTCCTCATGGAGGGTGGCATAACGACACTATTTGTACAGTCGAGTTAAAAATCGAAAATAAATCAAATAATAAATCAAATAATAAATCAAATAATAAATCAAATAATAAATCAAATAATAAATCTAATACTGGAGAAAAAGTTCAATTGAAAAATAGAAACTGATAATGATAAAAAGATAATAAATTGGATTGAAAATTTACCTTCTAATTTTTGGGATTTCAAATCAGAAGATACACGTAGAATTAACTCATGGTTTTCATTCCTATCCAGCAACAATGATTCTATCCTATAAGTAGAAATATAATTAAAAAGATGAAAGATATTTATACAATAAATTCTCTTTTGACCCATTTTCTGGATCAGGAACAGTTCCCGTAGAAGGTATGATTGTCAATATACCAACTGTATATGCAACTGACTTAAATCCACTTTCTATAATTCTCACAAAAGTAAAAACAAATGCTTTAAATAAATCTGAGCTTTTTAAAATGGCATAATTTAATGAAAGAAAGAATTGAAGAATTAATTAGCGAGAATTCTAATATTATCTTTTTCATTAGAAAATTATATAATCGAAAACAATATTAATATATACGATAAACATGGATGGGGCGACAACGCAAAAGAATTTTTAAAAGATTTTTATGATTCAACAAGGATTTTTCTATAGAAATTGTAACAACACTTCCTGATTTCAAAAACTTAGGGTATTGGTTTAAGCCTAATGTAGTTTTACATATCCAAATTATAAAAACGTGTTGGAAACAATACCTGATTTAAAATAAAAGATTTTTATGATTTCTTTAAGTGAAACTATACGTTTAGTTTCTAATAAAAGAAATGGCGAATTTAAAATGTATAGAATCGATAAGAAGAAATTACCTTCTTTTTAATCCAAATGTTTTAAATTTATTCTTTGAAATAGTAGATAAAAAATATATCTAGAATGGATGATTTTTTATAAAATAGCAAATAACAATAATTCTATTGTTAAAACAACTCTTGATGATGCTAGATTTCTCACAACCATACCAAATAATTCAATAGATTTAATCATAACATCACCCTCCATATGGCGATAGTAGAACAACTGTTGCCTATGGGGAGTTTAGCAAACTATCATTACAATGGGTTGGGCTAGATGAAAATTCTTAGATATTGATATTAATAAAATTGATAAAGAATTATTAGGTGGTAAGAATTTTTAATAATGGATTTGAATTCAATTTATATGGTCCAACCTTAGGAGACGCACTACAGAAAATATCAGCACTCGATATAAAAAGAAGCGGTGATGTATATAGCTTTTATAACGACCTAAAATTCTTGTCTAAGTAAATGCTCACAAAAATCCAAAATAAATACCTATCAATTTTGGGTAGTTGGAAATAGGACTGTTAAAGGAGTATATTTGAAAACTGATGAAATATTAGTTGAGCTTGCAAAAGAACACAATCTACCATGTAACAACATTTACAAAGGAATATCCATAATAAGGTTATGCCATCACTCAATTCACCAACTAATGAAAAGGAAAAACTGTCACTACAATGACAAATGAATTCATCGTAGTTCTACGAAAAGTGTAGATTATACTCTCTCTAAAAATAATTGGTAAGCATCTTTAATCTGATTAAATAACCGATCGTGATGCTTACCTTTTAATTTTATCTAGACCAAATTTTTTTCTTTTTTTCATAAATAATTCATCAAAAATATTGAGGATGTATCTAAATCCTGTACCATGATCATGAGCCCTACCATCTGGGTACTGACCCTATACGAATATCTATTTTTACTACTCCTTTTTTTCTAATAAGTTCTAAGCCCTTCATAATCAAAAATCAGATAGTTCATATGCTTCATAAAAAGGAATTCTTCATTTTTCCTATATTTCTTGATTTTGCCTTTACATATACCAATGATGCTTATATTTTTATAAAATGCATTCCTTAATTGCTCTCTTTCCCCAATAAGCCTCCTCAATTATACTATTTCCAATTAGACTAATCTTTTTCATCTAAACACTTAATGCCTAAAGTTTGACCCGTATCAGCTATTCTGGATTGTGTATTTGCTGACAAAGTAGCATGTAAAACCTTTTTCATTATCATAATTATCACTTGTATAACCATATGTATTTAGTAAATAATTATTGATTCTTGGTGGTTTTTGGAGTTTTGGTAAAAGTGTTAACATACTCGAATCTGTATCTCTAGCTGCTTTTAATTCGTATACCCCGAAAATCAGGCTCTGCTGCATTGTTTTTCGGTGATTCCTAATAAATCTTCCAATGTTTTACCTATTCCTGTAGGACCGCTTCTATGTGTTTTAATCCATCCATCGATGCTTATTTCATCCATTTTTCTTTTAAAAATCTTCTAAAGTGCTAATCATTCTCAGCATCCTCCTTTAAAAATAATTTATATGGTTCAATTTCAAGAGCCATAGAAATTTTCTGAATATTGCCCAGAGAAATACTTCGTTTTTCTCGCTCTATATCACTAATATAAGTACGATGCAAACCAGCTTTTAAATGCTAGTTCTTCTTGTGATAATGATTGTTTTCAATCGATTTTTTCTTTACATTATTTGCAAATATTTTATATATATCCATAGCTATCCTCCTTTTTGTCAGCATACCACTATTTCATACAATAAATCTACATACAATAAGTTACACAAATACTTATATCTCAGTTTCCTTGTATGATTGGAGTTTTTGTTTTATTACGTAAAAACGGCTCACGTCGTCTTCCCTACTCTGAAAAACGTCAAGCCGTCTATAATCTTCTCTTCCGCAATTTTCATCTGTTTTATCAATTCCTCAATAATAGCATCATAGCTAAAGTCCTCTATTTTCCAGTATTGATAACAATGGCAATATTTAGCTGAAACATTCTCATACTTACAATAGTTGTTTCGCATTTTTGAAGTACGATTTTTGTTTGGTAATTTCTTCTGCAAAAATTTCTCTTGAAGTAATCACAATCGTATAGTTTTTCAATTACTATTTTCTCGTGATAATTACCTTCTTGCGAAGCTCCTCCATAAATTCTAAATTGATCACCTTCAATTTGTACGCCAATCATACCAATTTCTTTTTGTTGGATCTCCAACGATTCTTTGAGAGAATACGATACTGAGTGTTGGTTTCTTATGATTAAAGCTGAGTCCGCAGACTGGTTTCGACCCAATCTTTGTAAGCTTCAAAAAGTTAGTCGTTTATTAATTTCTTCCATGAATTCTGACCCTTTAAGTTTTACATAAATATCAGAATAACGGATTTTTCTAAGTCTTTATCTCCAATGATGTATTTGCCTTTTATTTTGCTCCATTTTGCTTTGGAATAAGTCATAGAGTACTTCAATATCTTTCCGCATATTGTTTGATATAGCCAGCAAAATTCATTGTTGCATGTAATTTTTGGATGTTCATGATTCGTTTAGCAATTTCTTGATAACTTAAGAATGACCATTTTTCCTAGATCTTGAATATCTAATGAGGCGTATAATCCTGTTAAAATTCCTGTGATTGTTAAATGTTGTTTTCCTAGTTCTTCTTCATATCTCATTAATTGTTCTTTTGTTGGAATGGACTTGATTTTGTTTTCAATAATCAGTACTTCTGTTTCATTGGCTTTGTTTTTTTATACGTAATTGTTAAATCCACATGTTTCTTTTCTCGTTCGACTGAGATGAAAGGTACATCCGTTTTGATAAAAATCAGGGATAAATACTTCAATAAATGGATGTTTTCCTTCGACTTCTTGTTCTAGTAACCATGCCCAAAAATTGGAATGAGATAATTCCTTTCCACTTAATGAGATGGCAAATAAAGGGGAACGGTTGAGTCGTTGTAGTTGTTCTTCTATGATGCTTGTTGTTTTCTTTTTCATGTCATTTTCCTTTAACTTTGTTAGTACCTTAACGTTAACATAGTCGATGTTTGATTTCAATGAATGATGCAAAAAGACACCTACTTCACATTAGATGCCTGTATGATTTCTTACTTTATCCTTTATGGAAGTTGCCTTATTTTTATTCTCATTTTTAATTTTTATTACAGCTTTCCAAAAATTCTTTCTGTACATCTTTTTGTATATTTACGATATAATGACCCTAAAAAAATAAGTCTGAAGGAATGTTAATATGCACATTGAAGAATTTGATAATGTTCTTTTTAAAAAGATGGACAAACAGCAGCAATTGTGAATAAGTTAAGTGAAGATACGTTTATAGCTGATATTGGAGACTCTCCTGAAGACTGGGATACGGTTACTATTACAATCGATGACATTAAAGAAGTAGTTTATAGAAAACCAAAAATCTATTGATGGGTGATAATGATGAGTAAGAATGAAAAACAGGGATTAATATTCATTGACGGTTGGTAGCACGTTCATTGCCCTGTTTGTGGCAATCTAGTAGAAACTTACGATATATGCAATACCTGCCATTGGCAAAAATACTGGAAAGATTTAATATTGACGGAGGACCAAATAAAATGACACTAGCTGAAGCTAAAGAAGCATTTGAAAAAAAGGATTCCCCATAACATAAACAAGCCCTAATTCATTCGGTTTGTTCGACAAATCCTGTTGGTGAGAAATCACCGATAGGATTTTTACATGCAAAAAGAGAAAGCCGAGTTATGATTAAGTCTACTAAAACCAAAAATCAAAGGAGGATTTCTCTCATGGACTATTGATACGAAAATTACTAAGATTAACAGAAGAAAAATTTTTATTACGGATGAAAATTGGTTAGAAATCGTGACAGAAAATAATGAAACAGTTCATAAAATTAATGGAACTTTGGACAAATACTTTTTACTTCTTGTCTATATTGTTCTAGCGAAAATGTGATTAAACATTCTCCTATGGAACATAAAATTAGAATTCCACACCTATTTGAACATAAGACTATTTTAGACCTTAAAGTACAACGATTCATCTGTAAAGATTGTCATAAAACATGGGTGGTAGATTGCCTCTTGTTCCTAAAAATAGTAATATTTCTTATGATTTAGAGTGTCAAATTATGTTGTAATTAAAGAAAACTTCTCTAGAAAAACAATCACTAAACTTCTTTTCAATTTCTGATAAGACTGTTAAAAGAGTGATGAAGAAGTTTAAAAAATAAAAACAATGCATCAGTATCACTATTTAGTGATGGATATGAATGCTTCTATCAAAAACCTATTAAAGTAGTATTTCCAAACGCTGTTATCGTAGTAGATTGATTCCATATCGTTCAACATATGAATCGTAATTTTAATCAACCGAGTTGTAATATGAAGCAATTCTCTGCTAAATCAACACAACAGAAGACATTGAAGCGATACTGGAAAGTACTCTTAAAGCCTAGTGATGAATTAGATGAAGAAAAAGTAAAGGTACAATTATCACTTCAAAAACCTATCTTACTCAAGCTCAATTAGTAGAAAAATTATTGAGTTATGATGAAGTATTATCAGATGCATATGATTTCATCCAAGAACTTAGAAAATCCTACAAGAAGAAAGATTACGAGGCTTTTATGACAGGATATTCCAATGGAGCTATTGAAGGAACGAGATAATCTTATTAAAGTGATGAAACGTGTGACATATGGATATCGAAATTTTGAGAATATGAAATTAAGAATCAAGATTATCAAAGGATGTTTCTTTACCCCGGTAAATAGAAAGTCATTATGATTTAAGAAAGTATGTATAGAGTCGTTTTTAATCTTGACAATGAGCCTCCATGGGCATGTTGAATTGGTGGAAGCGAAAAATAATATCAAATTTCACAGTCCCCAAAACCGCTAATCGAGAATAACATGCCCTGCTCATTATAAAGTTAAAACTAGATTTCGTTCATAGTTATGTTTTGTGGTTGATTATTAAATCAATTAAATCGTTAATTTTCAGCCACCTTGTTCATTTTAAAATTAAAGACTTAATTTGTTGTTAAATTTGATCCACCAACAGAATTTGTCGATGAGCCAAAAAGTCCTCTTTTAGAAATGTATTCTTTTCTATTATATTATTTAATAACGCATAAAAATTTTTCCTAAACAAAAATATCTTACTTTCACACGATAAAAAAGAAATTCACATACACTTATATTTTTCAATTATCATATCATGATATTTCATATTTTTATCTCCTTACATCTTTAAATCTCCTTTATTTTGATTTTTCAAATATGAGTATCTCTATGGATATTTACAAATATATAACATTGTCAGCTATCGAATTTAAAAATTCTTGGTCATGTGAAACAATAAATATTATTCTCTTATCGCTTTTACATTCGTTGATCAGATGGGATAAGTTCATCATATTGCAATAATCCATTCCACTGGTAGGCTCATCAAAAAACATAAGTTTAGATTTTTACATAGT
>BNJU01001053.1_pt1 | contig 151897 bp, 170 predicted proteins | sample 8539281 | NCBI WGS metagenome assembly BNJU01 (sample SAMD00202456, study PRJDB9452) | human saliva metagenome | isolation source: human saliva | place: Japan
GTATTTGGCTTTGGGAGTGGAAATTTTATTACAACGATGAGTTCCTGATTCCTAATATAGCCAGGCTTACAGGGTTTATTCACGATATTTTTCAGTTGGCTTAAGCTGATTAGGCTCAGTAGGCTTAGTTGTTTAGGTTGTTTAGGTTGTTTGGTGTTCAGGTTGTTTGGGTTGTTTGGGTTGTTTTCTGAGGGGTTTTTGGCTCCATAGGCTTTCCTGACTCTTGTGGCTTTTTCGGTTTCTTTTTGTGACGTTCATCATAGGTTTTTATGCAACGATTAGTTAGAGGGATTAGCAATTTTTCCTTCTGGACAGGGTTTAGGGTCCGGCAAAACACTGCGATGTTCGGCATCGGTTGGTGCCTCGGCGAGGATAATTTCGGTCTTAGATTCCCCGTCAGAGAGCCGAGGCTGACAGATCCAAGTAGCTCGGCCCTCTGTGGAACTTCTTACCGATATTATAATAATTTTGGGGACCTCCATCTCTTTTTAGACTTAAAGGATTCCAGGCGTCATCCTTTTGGCGCTGGAAAAATCTAAAAATAAGATGGACAAAAATAATAAAAATAGACCAGCAGCAAAACACCACATAATCGGTTTTTCTGGTCGCTTTCTGAATTGTACTTTTTCATATTTACCTCACTTAATTTGTTTGACTGCAATTTAGCAAGTTTAAGAAAAAGGAGAAGCATAAGCGGAAAGATTTTTGATTTTACAGATCAGAAAGAAGCCTTAAAAATTTTTAGCATAAGCAAGTTATAAATTGTCATAAGCAAGATATGATTGACCATAAGCATGATATAATATAGCTAAATGGAGGTTCAAAATTTTACTATTGACTTTCGGGGTGATAATTTTGAGTGCCCTGGCTCAATCTTCCATGCAACTCAGCACTGGGGGTATTTCTTTTGCTATACCGAGAAAGTGCCGGAAGATATCTGAAAAAGAAAACCAAAAATCTTCTTTCAAATTACATCGTGGAGTACATCTTTTTAACAAGTTTACCCCTAACCTCTATCTGTTATGCCTAATGGTGTTATTCGTGGTAATTTAACCATCCCTGTGTCTGACAGTTTTAATTTGTTTGATTTTAGTCTTGCAATTTGCGTGTGGTTCTTCTACTATAAAACCAACAGATCCACGGAACTTTGGTTGCCAAAGTCAATCATCCGATACATCCGCAAACGCGCGGCAAATTCATCTAGTAATATTGAGGCCTTTTCGCTAGGTGTTTTGTCGGTGGTAGCAGGAATTACCATTCATCCTAGCTTTAATGTTGGTTTCAGCCGATAGCTTTTTGAAGCTTCTGCACTTTGGCAGATTGTAATGATTTTAACCCTATACGGCGATTTCCAGTGATGCCACTAGTAGTGTTGAAGCTAAGCATTCGCCATGGTAAACAGCTGCGGAAATTCAAAAGTGGCGTCTAGATAATTTGGATTTTCACGAAAACTGATTTCGAGCATTCTCTTCATTACTCTTTAGGATTATTTCTGATTGCTTTTCAAATTAGTGGCAGGAGCTTTTAATGCGTAAAGAAAGAATAGCGAAAAATCTGCCGGTAGACAGATAAATTAATCAAGAGATTCTAAAAGACAGAATGTAAAGATTGAGAAATATTCCAGAACTAGATATGAAAACTGTCGAGTTTATCGTAAAAAGTAGTATCTTGGGCGAGAGAAAACCATTGTGACTCAAAGTGAATTCGATAAAGAAAATTAGCGAACGAGGTAAAAAGTTTTAATACTGATTTGGGGTTCATGATTGAGCAAAAGAAACAACTGGTTTAGAGAAGGATGAATGATGAGTGAAAATTTGATTATGATTTGATAATTATTGGTAGCAGTGCAGCAGGAATGTCGGCAGCAAGAGCGGCGGCAGCTAGCATATTCGCGTAGCAATTATCGAGAACGAATTGGTTGGGCAGCAAGTCCGATATTTATCGCGTAGCGCAACTTTCGGCTTCGATATCGCAAATCAATATTATGAAGCGAAAGAAGTTTTTGCAGCTGAGTAATAATCAAGACACTCTAACTACAATTACCCTCCCTCTTCGAAACCATTCAAAAGCGGGTGAAAAATATATCTTAGCTAAGAAAAATCTTTCGCAATTTTAAGATCGATTTAATTCATGGCGATGCGCATTTTATTTCACCTTACGAGGTAGCCGTAGCAAATAAACGGTATTCAGCGAAACGTTTCTTGGTCTGCACTGGCAGAAGTATGAATCTTAGTGCGATTTCAGGGTTGAAACTACGAGTACTATTTGCCGGAAGACATCTTTTCATGCGCGTAAAGAAGCTGCCAAAAATCGTCTTAGTAGTGGGCGCCGGAAAAAAGGAATTGAAACTGCTGGAATACCTAGCAAAAGATGGGGATGCAAGGTGATTGTGACAGAAAAAGAAGATGCAATTCTAGAAGGTTACGATAAAGAAGCAGTAGAAGTGGTTACTAAATAAAGTTTAGATGTCAGGACTAAAAATTAAGATTCTCACTAACACAAAGGTTGTGCGATTCAGAAGGACAAAATGAAACGGTCTCAAATGGACGTCGAGTGCTACTAGTAAAAGGTAACAATGAAAGCGTGGATGCTGATGAGAAGACAGTGCGGTGGAAGCGATTGTTTTAGCGATTAATAATCGTCCAAATATTGAACTCGGTCTGGAAAATGCAGGGATTAAATTCAGCGAACGAGGATCGTCGTGAATGATCAGCTCGAAACCAGTGTAGAGTCATATTTTTGCGGCCGGAGATGTGGTAGCAAATCCAATTAAAGCGAGTCCGTTGTTCGTGACAGAAAAAGCGCTTATGAAGGGACACTAGCGGTAAATAACATCTTGAAAACGCAATAAGCTAACTTTAACTTATCGTCATTTCTCAACCGTATTAAATACGACACCAAAAATCGTGACGGTAGGGATTTAACGGAAAAAGATTGTTTATCACGTGGTATTAAATGCAAGATTGTGATTGTGCCAGAAATCGAAACCACTCATTCCCTAATTGCGAGTGAAAAACTAGGATTTTTTGAAGCTAATTTGCGACAAAGATAAAAAACTTCTAAGGTGCGACAATCGTGGCGAAAAATGCCGACCTCGCAGTGATGGAGATTGTGGCTGGCATGATGGCGATTTAACACTCTTGGAACACGCTTCAATGTCTCACATCAATGAAAGCTTCTCCGATATCGTGAGGATAGCTGCCAAGAATTTGATGTAAAAACTATCAGATACGGATAAGGTAGTAGCTGGATTTTTGCTCTGAATATAAATTTCAGATGAAAAGTCTAAATAAAAAGAACCTGATGGTTCTAAAAGCTTGAGTGGCGGGGGTTCGATTTGAACGAACGACCTTTTGGTTATGAGCCAAACGAGCTACCAGGCTGCTCTACCCCGCGACGTATGTAGCTATTATAATCTACAACGCTTTTTCTGTCAAATATTAACTACCTAGTTCCAGTTCTATCTTAATATTCTGAAGCAAAATATTGAATTTGAGTCTCTTTTTATTTGTGTCCAGTAAGATTTATCTACGATATAGCCACAATTATCAAACAATAATTCATCTGAAATTTCTACATTGTCGGATATTTGTTTGTAAATTCTGTGCACAATTTCTGCGTGTAAAATTTTCGATTTAAAAGTCTTGGATGTTTTTGTTCTAAGCAGTTTTCTGTAATGGATTTTTCGTAGAACACTTCTTTTTGCAGCCATAAAAATCTTCATAGCTGAAAAAATCGGAATAAAATATCATTACCGAGCAAAGAATATGTTCAGAATTATCCGTGTATAAAAATTTGATCTAGAATCAAAGACAAATAATGCAGAAGGCAGGTAGCCAGTGGGGCTAATTCCTTAGCGATATTATGAAAAATATAAAATAACTTTCAAACTATTCGGGATTCTTTCGTCTTTTGACAGAAAAATAATTAACTTCATCCGAAATTTGCCCTTTTTCGAAAATATGGAGGTGTGTATATATGAATAGAGTTTTGTTTTTAGTACTGTCTACTTTCTCATTGTTTACTTTAAATTTAAGAAAGATTCGCTTTGATGGCTCGATCGATAGATTCATCACTCACCGTCGAATCATCTAAAATTTTCGCATATCAAGCGACCTTTCATGCTTAGGTTTAAATCTGAATACGAGATATTTTTCATAATTATCTGCGTAGTACTCAAAAATCTATACCTTCAAACAATCCAAGCTCAGCGGTTTTTTATAAATCAAATCACTAACGTAGTGACTGTACGCGTTAGCAGTAATTTGTATCTTTCTGCTTGTTTGATTATCTTCATTCATTCATATCGCGGTTATTGCTGTGGATTGGCGTAGTCGTCGTTTCAGATAGTCAGGACAGGTATCCTTTATCGCCGTCTTCCATATACCAACAGTTTTTAGGTGGTATAGAAAGTTTTACGGGTGACATTGTTTTTATCATCGTTTAGTTGTACTGCAAATCTGGATGAGGAAGTAGTTATCGACGATTCGACGCGAGCCTCGATGCGACGATATAGGTATTCAGCGACCAGTGGAATCAACCTTAGCCTCGCACGCCAGTAAGGTCAACGGGTGCGGCTTTGCATCATAAAGTGAAACAGCAAAAAGTCAGTATCTGAGCGCCATAAGGCAGTGATAAAACTGAAAGTAGCGCAGTATTACGGTCATTGGAATTATGAAAAGGTGTTCGGCACTTCAAAAGCGAGTGAACAGAAGAAAGCTGCCCCCTGACACTTAACATAGAAAAGTTCATTCTCGTGCTTATCAAAGGTACGAGAAACTTCACTAGCTCCAACTTCATTAGTGCCACCTGCTTGGTCTTAAATACATCGTTCCTGATCGGTAGAATTGTCACACGCTCGTGCATCAGATCACTCATCTTAAAATTACGGTCGGCTTGATAGAAATGAAGCATTGATTAGTGGTGGCACTAAGGAATATTGCACCGATGGCAGTGAGGCATTGCTCCAGGATAATTGGTGGCCAATACTTAAGAGTTTAGCGTAATTAGTATCGGAAAACCACTTGATATTGATATATTTCAATTCTTTGATTTTATCACTCACGAATTGCGCTACAATACGGAGACGATTTTCGCCACTCAAAAGATGAACGATAATCACTAAGGTCTTCCTGAAAGCGTTACACAAGTGTAAGCTCGCACCATATCAGCACCACGACCTTGATCCAAGATTTTATTTCTTTACTTTGAATAGTGACGCCTTTTGCTCATCAGTGGTAGACTGAGCACATGGCGCCACAGTGTTACAGTCTCGTTTTTAATACCATTCTGCATAGCTTCATGATTTCCTTTACAGTTAATATCGGAGTCGCCCTCTTGATAACGGTCAAGCATTCATGATATTTGAGAAGAGCAACCTTAGTATCTTCCACGCCAGCAAGAGCGGGAATCGTAGGCAGTTTCGAGAGGTCAGAATTACTGGTTTGGCCAGCGCAGAAAGAGTGAGGGTACTGACCAATCACGATAATGCTAAATAAAAGCATGGCAAAATCGTCACAATAATGGAGGTGGAACCGTGCTTTAGTAGTTAGTAGTTTTTCATTATTCCTCTCCTTTTCTATTTTGACCTGATGTCCTAGCGGATTAAATTTGATTTGATGGCGCAGTAATTAAAAGCCGGAAGATGTTTCTATTTCTGGTGGCGTCTTTGCAGAAGTGCCGGTGCCAGTGATCGACATTCGCTGCCACGCAAGGTAGCCAAAAGATAGAGGTACCGCTCATAAAAATGCTGCATAGTGAGACATGCTCGGTCGGCGCAAAAGACAAATAAATCACAAGCGCGATGTCTTCGTTGTTCTTTTCTACCTAACTTTTATACTCAGCACCTGTCAATTTGGCGTTGGGGCGAACGATATCGCCACGACAACATTGTATTACGTTATTGTTGCGGCGACTTTCCATATGAGAACGACAAATTGCGCGATCGGAATCTTCACTCTTAATCAGCGATAATCGTCAATTTCCGTATCGCCATCGCTAGAAAAGTCGCGCGACTACCGCTCACAATTTCGTAATCCGTGAGATTTAAAGCACATAGCCAGTATTCCAGAGATAGGTATAACGACCGAACAGAGACACCAGAAAGCGCACTACTTTCCCGATAGTCTGCCAGTTTGCTTGGCCTTGATGGTGCCGTAGTTTTGCTGGTAAAACATAAAGCCTTGCTTGGTCGTAAGCATTTGTTCAGCTTGTCATTTGGAATTGAAGTGCATTCGCACGGCAAATATCAGAGAGGGAGCGCGCGGGGCGGTGGCACCTGCCGCGCTGAAAATCATCCACTAGTAAACGCGAAGTAGATTGATTGCCATGTCGTGAGTATTTCCCTTTTGGTAGATTGGTGGAGAGATGTACTGCGATTTCATTACTGCCAAAAGCAGAAGAGAATCGAAATAAACATCCGAGGAGAGAGTCACTTCGATGATGGGTAGGCAGAAAGTTTGTCGATTGTTGGTTTTTGGTGCGAGTTTTTCGACGCATAAATTTAACCTAAACAACCTCTCTTCATAGCAGTCGATTATATAAAGCGAATGATGGTACGATGGTGGTTAGGGTACGGTTTCTTCCTGGACCATACCAGCAGGTGCGAATATGAAAATCATAAAAATTCTGGAGGATAATTTTTAGTCCATATCTTCACGATGTTAGCGTCAAAATGGGCGCTGGATGGAACGTTAGTAAAGTCACGGACAGCTATGACAATCCAAATTCCTTCGGCACGATCAGACTATTAAAAACTGGAGTGTTTTGATAATTGGTGCCGTCATTAATTTCATTAAGGTTGGTGGTTTCGGTATCTTCCCATGTCTGGAAGTCACCAGCCGTAGAGGTCGAAGAGAGAAAAACTAGGCGCAGAGCGAGTGGGGATTCTTGAGAAAAATTCCTGGATGGTCCTTGGCCGAAAGAATGAGTATTTTCTGGATCGGAAGCCTTTGAGCTCTACGATGCGTTTGAAAATAAAAGGCTATGCCGGCAGATATTGTGATTATCACCTACGATGTTATATCGTAATACTCAGAACATCTATTTGGCTTCAAATTTAAGAAATTTCAGTCGACTATCTCGACATACCATTGTTAGAAACTGGTCAGGCGACGTTCCCAAATCGCACGGTATTCCTGCCATTTGCATCAGAGTCGCTGTCGCTAGTTTTGACCAGGAAAGCACGTTCAGAAAGTATAAGCATTCGTGAATAAAAACGCAGCGCCTCGGCTCGCATCAATCTCGTGCGGACCGTGGTGATTTGCAAAGAATTCTGAATCTTGGCGTAACTACGATTCATCATAGAAACCGAAATGGCGGAACTAAAATAAAAACCACAAAAGCAAAAGTTACTTGATAATAGTGTCACCACGACGGCTAATGAAAGGCTTTTAACTTCGACATGGATTTTCCTCATATCAATATCAATCAATTCAACAGCTGTGGAATTACTGCCATCAGCATGAATACGAATAGCGCAGACGAGCGATACTATTTAGAGAATGATTTTCGAACCAACGCAGATATCGAGATCTTTTTATTCTGAAGTTTAACATTTTCAAGATAAAAAGCCCTTGGACTCAGAGTGATTTAGAGTGCCGAATGCAGGATCAAAGACCAGCATCAGCCGCCACACTGGCGACAGAACCAATACCGCCATACCACAGCTACCGTTAACTGACATATTCATTATTTACTTTTCGCATGAATTGATTAATATTAAAGAGTTTTGCCTTTTCATCATAAATGTAGGTGTGGACGGTACCAGAATTGGTGAACGGGTAACAAGAAAAGCCCCGATAAAAGAATCGTGATTTTCGGTGTTCTCAATGCGAGCCTGTAGAGTGGTTCATAAACATCGTAATCACCCGCAGTAGTCATCCGACAAGTATTAGCTTCACTTTTCATGGTGACTACATTAGCGCCGATACTGCTAATGAAACCAGAGCGTTGTCATAGAGGCATTTTCAATGTCGAGATTTTTGGGTATAAATATGACCGATGACATCATAAATATGGACATTATGATCGGGGTTGGTTGTGTCGGATTGAGTCACCAAGGTAACTAAACTTACCATAGATCGCTGTGGCAGTACGTCCTGGAAAAATTATCTGAGGTAGAATTAGAAACTAACCCCACCATTTTCATTCCACATAGTATTAAGCGTGCAATAAATGCTACTACCCTTCATCAGCCTCGCGGGGTTCTTAACATTTACCACTGAGGAATAAACTGATTTCAGGGTAGCAGAAAGTTCGTTATAAGAATCGATGTAGCGGCGATTATTAATATTATGCCAGACCCATGACGGAGACAACGAGCAGACCGGTAATCGCTAACACAAGCGTCACCTCGATAATCGTAAAGCCGAGCCTCCACCAAGTTTTCTTTTTCATAACTAAATTATAGCATAAGAGGTTATAATATATAAAGAAAAATACCATATTAGAGTTTTGCAAAAAGATGCGGGCTAAACGCCCGGGTACATCAGTTATAAAGGAGGTTTAATCAGTGCCGAGAGTGAAACTTCCTTTACGGCTCTTAGCGTTATAATATGCCGAAAATCGGCGATATCGATAACGGCGAAACACCATCGTTCAGGCGTGATAATCTATATCCACTTGCGCTTGATACCTTTCTGGGTTTAAAGCTCTCCCCAGAACCATCTTAAACATGCGAGATTCCGGTTATCGCAATATCGGCCAATTTGCATCGGTAGATACAGCTTGGTAGCACATCCATTACTGTGGTTTAACGAATAACCCTGTGAGATAGTGAAATTCGCATGAACTTTCACCATCCCTACTATAAAGCAATGCTGCACGAGTCCGACAAAGCACTCTTGCTTGGTCCATTGATGATGGGATACAGCTACACTCTTATTGATCATACGAATAACCTCCTTTTTAATATACTGCCCAGATACATTCGTAAAATGGGTTGGTCTACCTAATCCACTATTGAATTAGTGTATTTCACTCTATCATGTCTATGTACAAAAGTTTGTCAATATGAATTACAGCCTTAGCTATCATTTTGTCAAATAATACTCGTGAGGTTAATATATATTCTTTTATGTGGTTGTGTGGTGCGGTTGGGCTCGAGACCAACGACCAAGCGGTTATGAGCCGCCTGCTCTAACCCCTGAGCTACGCCCCCAAGGTAGTTTTATTTTATCATAAAATGCTATAATAGGGGAAAGGATTAGGGTGGCACCAGATATTCTTGAAAATTCTAATTATGAAAACAAATAACAAAATTCAATTACATCTGAAAACTTAACCAGTTACGTTACTGGGTAAAACACTCTTTGTTTGAGTAGACGAATTATGTTTTTATTTGCTGCTAACAATGTGTTTTTGCTTTATTTTCAGTGCAATCGATTACAAAAATTGAACTCAACAGACTTGAACACTAAGCTGCAGGAAAAGCAATTGATGGAGCTCAAGGTTTCAAACATGAAACTGGAAAACCAATACTAGCTTCCGAGGGTATCAGGAACTGATGGCGCAAACTCCAGGATAAAAAGGCTAACGGTGAAACTGTGGTGAATGTTGCCGATTAATAGTGAGATCGCGAAAACAAAAACACGCTAACGAAATTCAGTTCAAACAAACAGAACAAGACAACTCAAATTTTCGTCAATGGATGAGGGTTCTTGTTTAGGATTTAGCTTTTATTTTAGCTTTTAATTTATTGCGATCTAATTTGATTTAGGGATTTTCGTAATCGGTCGAATTATTTCTTCTTGGAAAGAGTCAAGAAACCGTTGCGTGGGTTTTCGTTGACAACGCGATCTTCTGGAAGATCAACTGGGGATACATTAGGTTGTTCTCAGTCTTGGTGAAGAAAATAAGATCGTTTGTGGCTTGCCACCGCGAAGGATTACTTCTGACTTGTGTAGGTAGTGGTAATTCCCTTGCTGTTTTTATGACTATAGGCCATTTGTCCTCCTTCAAATAAAGTATAGTTTTATATTAGATTAGATAAAGATAAGTGTCAAGAGAGATTTTATGGGGGTGAAAATAGGGTGAAAAACTTTTATGCTTTTAACAGGGTGGCAATCTGGAAAGAAGTTAGCGGGATTATTTTAGGGAATTATTTCAAAAAGAGTAACAGAGACGAAAGGAAGGCAAAAATAATTAGGACGAATCACGATAGTAATGAGTGATAATACGACACAAAGCAGAACCATAATTCCAGAGAGACTTTCGTCCAAATCGGCGAAACAAAAATCGTAGCGATAAAGCGCGGTCGGTGGTAAATCGGCAGTGAGACTGGTGGTGAGCTTGTCGGTGGCTGGATAACTATTAATCACGCCGGTCATACAATTGAGATAACGGGACTATTCAACCCCACCGTTACGAATAGCCTGCGGCTTACGGGTTTTCCATAGCCTTTGAGCAAAAGATATTACCAGTAGGATTACCATCGGGATTTTGAGCGAGCTTGGACTCGGCTTCACGCAAGGGCAACGGTGGCCTAGCGGTTATGCTGATGTTCCAGATAGATTGGACCGGTGCCGAAGGTCAGTGGTGTGCGACCATCTTTCGACAGAAATTCACGATGAAATAGTGAGAAGAGCTAAAATCTCGTAGGTTTTTCAGGGCGGTGCGAATATTTTGGTCAATTTCGGCTTGTAGACAAATCGGTACAGATCATCGCCACCCTCGTCAGCTTTTTCTTTCGACCTTTGTTTTAAGTCCATCATTTTCAGATGTGATCGAAAGCGTAGTGGCGGAAAAAGAAAAAGTAGTGGCAATAAACTCAAAAACAATTGCCAGGTCTTGATCTGTTTTAAGAAAGTCAAAAAGCGCTTCCTCTGTCTCCTGACGCCCTGCTTTCAAAACACCACCCATACTGAATTTAATTATATCATAAGAACTTTTGGCGAGCCATGGAGTCGTCATCGCCGGCGGACATCAGAGATAACCAGATAATTATCGGCAAGATCTTGGCGAAGCTGGCAAAAAGCGTATCGTCTAGCTCTATCTGCGGTACCAATTTCAGGATTATCTAACGAACTAAGAAAGTCACTCGGGTGAGAATTTTTGATTTAGGATCTTCGCGCGAAAGATAGGTCGGCAACCAATAAAGTCGATACCATGGAAAAATATCCCGATATTCGTCAAAGAATTCATGCTGGCGGATATTTTGGTGAGGCTGATAAAAGAAATCACTACACCTTTTTCTGAAGTACGCTTTGGCTTCCTCGAGGGCGACATTATGGTGGCGCGAATTTCTTCAGGATGATGCGTAATCGGAATAAAGACCGTCAGCTAGGCGCTCAAAGCGACGTCCGACACCTGGGAATTGATTAATCGCCTCGATAATTCTTCAGTAGATTAACCTCGCGACGAGCGATTCGAGAATTCGCTACAGCCCGCTTTAATCGCGAGCGTGGCGTCGAGACGGCGCGCTTCACCTGGCAACATTAATTCTGGCTGACATTAAAACCACATCCTGGATGTTTGTCAGCCAGAAGTTCGGCATAGTGAAGATTGGCGTGTGGGCCAGTAGGTGTTCACTCTGGGATTCGAATTTCAAAAGGCCTCTTGATATTCAGCTGCGGTGGCAAAAATATCGGAATGGTCATAGGAAACCAAAAGTAATGAGTGAAAGCCAAGGATGAAAAGCGAGGAAGTTACGGTCATGTTTCATCAGCTTCATAGAGCATTGGTCGTCCCTGATCATACCTAGCAGAAGGCGCAAAATTAAGGGTCGAGCCCGACCATATAAGAAGCTTTTCAAAACCGAGCTTTTGGCTGAGCCAGATTAGCATAGAAAGTAGTAGTGGTTTTGCCCGTAGTAGCCAGCAACTGCCACCATCTTGAGATGATGAGTTTCTCAACGAAAGTTTCAATCAATTCATCGCGCTTAGTAATCTTCGAGACCAGAGGGCTTAGCGTTGATATTCAGGATGTGATTCGGTGACCATGGCTGAGAGGTATGGACATACCAATCGATAGGAGTCTTCTGATGAATTTCCGCCAAATAATCACGGTCTGTGGACCGATGGCGAAGAGTGAGATTTTGGCTCTTTAATTCCTTGAGTAATGGGACCCTCGCGAAGGTCTGAGGCCAAAGACTTGATGTCCAGCATCGTGGCCAAAAAGGGCAGGCAGGCCCATGCCGGTACCGGAAATACCAGAGATAAAGATGATATCATGTTTTTCCTAAAGAAGTTAGTATCCCGTAAATTTCGGCGCCGTGGGCTGTGATTCTGGGCTACTTCACGGCCATGACCGCAAAGTAAATTCATGAGATTACACAGCAGCACTCTTTCCTAGCCCAATCTTCGTGAGGCCTGGAAAAGTGCAGATCGCACACCTTTACCACGACTCCTACTGCACGACAAAATCTTCGAGGTAGCATTGCTTGTAAATTCCGCACCAAAAGTCACAGAGACGGAAAGCCATACCGAGAATTTGATCGTCTTCCACGAGCAAAGAAATTAAATCGTGATAAGGAGACTGGAGCGATTTCCGTGAACCAATCTGGTGCTGAGTTTCACCATATCGCTGCCGCTGCCGGGAAAGCTGAGATCTGAAGCTCACGCCACACGCCGTGGCGATTTCTGGTTGATATGCAGATAGACGTTCAATTTTAACCGCAATTCCCTTTCTTTATTCAAATACGGTTTTCAGTGAGCGCTCGGCAGCAATGGCGTCCGGCGAGTGTATCGCCTCTGCGTCGTCACCCGTAGTAATGCGCACCGATCTTCGCGGTACCAGAGCGCGGATATTGATTGATGACCAGCCGGCAGGAGATTTCTCGGTTTCGGCGCAATAATGGTGCCTGGGCGGTTTCGAAGAAGTTGCGAAAAAGCTTGTAGTCACACTGACTATCGACTGGCTGATTTCTTTGATGGGTCTGTGTGGGAGTTTTGGAAATTTGTGACAGAAGTGGACAAAGGCACGGCAGGGGTGCGTTCAGCTCAGAGGTTTGGCCAGTCATCTTGGATGTTTGATAATCCGTAAGTAAGGTATCTTCGTTCTGGAATTTTTCACGAGCTTCGGAGAGGATCTTTGGTGATGACAGGCATGACAAGCATGAGGACTGCTCATTGGTTCACCTGGCGGAATAATATGTCACTTTGTTCGCCGCCCGAGGAGAAGATGCCATCTTCACGCATCTTGGCAGAAACATTTGGTGACGCCGACGTCGGTCATGGCAATCTTTGATACCAGTTTTTCCGCCCAACGTAGAAGACCTTTATGCTGGCCATAATCGTAGCGCAGACCTCTGGAATACCCAAATAATTAGCTAAAATCACAATCATGTCATCGCCATCGATAATCTGACCGTTTCGATCGATCATCAGAGCAGCGGTCACCGTCACCATCAAAGGCCGCACCAAAAATCGAGTTGTTTGTTCTTTAACTAATTGGGATGAGCGGCTCAAGATGGGTACCACCGCAGCCGGCGTTAATCACCAAAGACTAGCGTCCTCGCGAATAAGCGACGACTTCGCACCGAGTTCTTCGATTGCTTTGGCCAGTGACTGTGAAGGCTCACAGGCAAAACTGGTCTAGACGGATGCTTGAGACCAGGAAAAATCTGGCTCCTGGCGCGCACTGGGGTGGTAAGCTGGACCAAATTGGGCTGAGATAGGTACGGAGATATTGGTCGAGATGGCGCTTGAAAGAGCGTCTTCATGGAGATCTTCGCGAAATTCTGGGCTATGCGTCTCAAAACGAGATTCATTTTCCAGCGCATTCGATGCGCGTGACGCTGCCGGACTGCGAAAGTTTATTACCGATATGGCACTCACCATATTGGAAAGATTCTCACACCAGAGTCATCAGTGCCAGTACCGAAAAAGCTACGCCGCCTGGCGCGCTGGTAGCCTCGAGTCCGCTACTCGTGTCGCCGCGCTCGAAAGATTTGCAATACCATTATCGGTGTATGGATTATGAGAAGCGGTAATATCAATGGCGAGATCGTAGCCCATTTCTTAAAAAGACGTAATTGATCGCCGGGGTCGGCAAAAGCTCCACGGTACCGTGATCGATGCCGACAGTTTCCAGAGCTGCTCAAAATAACGATATCATCCATTCGGTAGATTTCACGCGTATCTACCACCGATTGAAAACTCGGGCCGGACGTTTCGAGTACACTTTCATCCTCTTTGCGTTGCCTAAATAACGGACAATACCGAGTGCTAACACGCTTGAATAAAGCCAAGTAAAAAGCTTCTGCCTTTTGTCTAATACCGTCAGTACCGAAAATATTTGATTTTACCTTTCATAACACTCCATTTTCAACTAGTTTCTATTATACATCCGAGGAGATAGGCGACGCAAAGATTGGTGTTTAGCAAGCAATAACATATATTCGATAGCTTTCGAGACATCTTCCTCGGTGCTACCACGCGAGATCGGAAATCGCGCGTGAAAGCCCTGAAAGAAATCGGCGGCAGCCAGTAAAGCCACCGAATTGTTCCATGGATTTATAGAAAGGATATTGCCAGTATTGAGGTGCTGTCAATCAGGTGTGCTAGCAGAAGCCAGCGACTGGGGAATCTGAGGGCTTTCTGAAAGCCGATGCGCCGGGTTAATGGCGGCATCAGTTGCAGTTCGCCATCGACTAAGAGTTCAGGGTGAAGGTTTAAGTTTGGTAATAGTTTCTTGAATTAAATCAATAGTCTCTCACCTTCGCGACCACCGCTGGACTTGGTGGAAAAACTAAGGAAGAGCAGCGCTTCGGAGTCAGGGAAAATTTTGCTCGCGGTTTCAACAGTTTGGACGGAAATATCATAAAAAGTTGAAGTCAGTGGGATGTTTACAGGCTTGCGCATCAGCTCAGTACATGAGTTTCGTTTTCGCGCTCCAGGCTAAAACTAGCTGAAAAAGTCGGCTTCAAGGTTTTCGCGGATTCTTCACCGATAAGATCGCGACAATGCCAAGAATTACGTCACGTGAAGAGTAGTCGATACTCAGCAATCGGAGAATCGGCCAGCTGATTTTTCACCGCAAGACAGGCGTGCTCGAGGAATCGCGCCGGCTAGTTCAAAATCGAGGGAAGTTTTCACGAGGCTTTTTCGATGTAGATTTAATAATGGGATTTTCTAATTCCAGAAGACGATGGACGTGATGTTTCGTCATGCTCTAATTATAGCAGAAGAAACTGAGAAAAGAGGCTAAAAGCTTAGCCTCTTTCAGAAGTTACATAATGCTTAATTTAGTCATTTTAGCTGACATGACCACAGTTGATTGCGGCGGTAGGGCACATCATAATCATCCTCATTTTAACGGCGGTGATATGCCATAGTGATTTACTCCGTCTGGATAGCGTGACCACCGTAACGAGAGGTCGATTCGACCTTTGCCTGGAAACTAGCTTGAAGTCACTATTGGTGGAGTGTCCCAATCAGGCCGGAGTAACTTATTGATATAAGTCTGAATTTTAGTATCTTCCAGGGAGAGTTAGACTTTCAATGAAGCTTTTCTTCTTCTGATAGATAGCTGTCTTTCTCGCTATGTTCCTCCTTTCGTTTGGGGAAAAGATCCCAAGTCGCATTCTGTTCGTAGCTTTCTTGCAAGCCTCTCCCTAATCTTGCAGAGTTCAGGGGTGAAGCTTGGGATTGTAATGAAAGTATTCTTCTCGCTCAATCATCTGATCTTTTTCTTGATTAAATCAAGATATTTCCCTCTTCAGATTTTGATTAGTGGGCTGCTGTTGTTGACACTCGAGAGTACGCTGAATTTGGGCAATAATTTGACCGTTTCATGATAAAAGCTTAATAGCTTCATCACCGCCTAAAAGCTCATCATTTTCTTCCAGATGTTGATTTCTGCGTCGGTTTCCCTACGTTTCCTGGCTTCGGCCAATCCATCAATCTTTTCGCAGATTTGATTTCCTGAAAGCGGAGAACATCAAAGCTCGATTTTTCTCTTCCGCTAGATTTCATGACTCCACCTCCTGCAGGTCAATAACTAACGAATAAGCATATAAAACTCCTTGTCAAAGAACTAGCCATGTAATTTGTCACTAGAGTAACACAGGTATTATATCATATTTTATAAAAATTCAAAATGGCGAAAAGTGTCGGATAGGAGTTGGAACTAGAAGTAAATATGCAAGGCATTTGAGAGACCAGAGACAGACCGAAGGCGGCATACAAGCTAAAAGTGAGGGAGGCAAATAGAGTTTGGCTGGGAGGTAATAGAGGCGGATGGAGTTAGTGATGTCGAGATTTTTGGTGTTTGATCGCGAGAGACCACTTTTTGGCTTTTGGCGAAAATAACAGAGCCAAGATTACACAAGCGCCACTGCAAAGAAAAATAATCAAGATGCCGATAAAACCAGTCTCAACTTCAAATGGCCTTACATTATTGGTTTGGGTAATTTCCTTAGTGGAACCAAGTTCTGGAAACATCTGATGAGGGCAACGCCAGAGGAGCAGGCCAGAGCCGAAGAAGCATTGCCTTGGGCGGCTAAGCGCGAGACGTAGAGCCCATCTTCGAGAGCTTGACACGAATGTCAGTTGATTCTGCAATATAACCGTCGAAGAAAGTCAGGGCGTCGAGTGGTGGAGGTAGCACTGGTAATTAGTGCTTGCAGAATTAGCTACGATGAGTTATCGTTATGATGCAGAAGTTAGAGGATTCACTCTAGAGGTCGACTGAGAGGATTTTTAGCTTCGGAAGAGAGGAATCTTGAGCTCGACCGAGCGTCATCTGACTAATTGAGACGACTAACTCCGCCCAGAGAGACGTATCCAGAGGTGGAGCCAGAGATTCCGACATTAAACCTTGAACAAGCGTAACAAAAATTAGAGGAATAGAACTAGGGATGGGTTTCCGTGGCAATAAGGAGTCTATTTTAGCATGAAATAATTCATAGAAAAATTACCCGCGATATGGCCAGGAAGAAGGAGTAGGTTGCTCCCTTGAAAATTAGAAAAAGTGTTGAAATAATATAGCCTGTAGCTAGTGCGGTAGCGGATTTTAAGCTGACGAGTTTGATGATCCGGATGGATGACTCGAAAAACCAGAAAGTATGGAGCGAGCAAGAGGTTGCCCATGAAACTGCGGCTCAATGGCAAAACCATTGGGGTGAGGAAAAGCCAAAGAGGAGATTAGTACAACCAGACAAAGTAAAATTCGATCGCCGAATATGAGGGTATTTAAGATAGCTTTGCACCCAACAAAACCGAGGCCAGGTAGCACCTCAAAAGAAAAGGGTTTTTCAAGCGAAGAGGGTCTTTTTAATATAATATTTTTATAAAAAGTCAAGAGGGAAGATAAAGACACCAGATGATACCAGCCGTCATGAAACCGCGGAGTTTATTAGGACTCCAGAGAAAGAGTGAGGAATAGAGTGGAATACTGCTCAAAATCAGGAATCTGCACGGAGACTTTAGTGAGTGGAGTTTTTCATAGTGAGATTACAGAGGTCAGCGAGAAAAATTGGCAACGATAAAAATACCCATCAAAAGTAGCCACAACAGAGGTAGGGAAAACTCGTATTAGATGACTCAGTGAAGAAAAGTGGAATGACTGGATAATAAGAGAGAGAATGATGGGTAAAATCCAAAAAGAAACGACGGTGAAGAGGAGAAGTTTTTGATTTTAAGTTTTCAAGTTTGTTTTGGAGATTATCTAACATGAGTTTTCCCTGTACGTTAAGGTTTTATTTTGGTTCTTTTGGCGTGGACTTTTCGACAAATTGACGAATTTTTCTATGGAAGTTTTCCGTACTAAACTTAGTGGCGGTGGCAGAAATTTCCTGAGGCGAAAAGAAAAGAATGATAGTTGCTTCAAAATTTTCAAAGTTTGAGCAAGGAATCGACAGATTGCTCGAAGAAGAGACCGTTTTACCATCATGAATGTAATCGGTGCTCCACCTTGCTTCAAAGCGATGACTGGACAGCCAGAAGCTAATGCCTCGACTGGAGCAATGCCGAAAGGTTCATTAGATGGAAAAAGCGAAAGGCCTTAGCATATTTAACAAATTCCTCTAAGGTCAGACTGCGCAAGATATCGAAGAGACCACACGCTTCGAGCCGGCAGCCTGATTAACTAGTGATTCATGGGCCGCGCCATTACCGATGAGAACTAAATTAAGCTGAGCTTTCTTACAAGCGGCAAGAATTAAATCTAGACGTTTCCAATTGACTTGACGAGAAAAATTCAAATAAAATCGCTTGCAGTGAAAACTTTTTCTGGGAGCTTTTTGGAATCTCCCGGGGCTTTTGGAGATTTCTGGAGTTCCCTAGCGGATTTTTCAGAGATAATTTGACTTTTATTATGTTTTGATGTTGTTTTCTGTTTTACTTTCGTTTGCTTTTTCTTTTGAATTATGTTGTGAGAATATTTGACAATTTGACTGAATTATTTCACGATATGGAGCGACGGCTTGGAAGTTTTCCACAGCTACAGGTGGATAAATAATCGTGCTTTCCCTTTCGTAAAATTGTTTAATTTCCTGCTGAGCAAAATGCGAGATAGTCAGATAGTAATCTGGACGCTCAGCGGCTTCGAGATCTTTTTGCGTAGATTTTTACCATCAGGCGAAAAGACTGGACGAGACCAGAAAAATTTAATTTCCCGAAGCCCTGGGTCCTCGAGATATTCCCTGTATTTCCCCCAATAATACTGGGTCGGGACATGACAATAACGATATGAGCACCGGGTTTGGTTTTGACTAAATTTGGCATCACGAGCCAAAGCGAGAATACGCAAATCATAGGGCGGTGAGGTCGAGGATAGCTTGAAAATAATTTTGGCGTAGAGGGCGATAAATTTTCCGGAGACAGGCTGGCAGGAGATTTGTCAACCGGTTTTAATCTCGGCATCAGAAACCAATTGATTTGCTTAGGACGGTACTGTGAGTATAGATAGGCGCGTCTGGATAAATGCGGTGTAATTCCCTCAAGACCTGCTCGGCACCTGCCGACCACGGTGAGCCAATCTAGAAACCAGGGCGATTTTTGGCTCGCCGTTTTTCAACTTAGCGGCTTTTTGTATTGGTGGTTTTAGATTCAGTCATTTCTGACTTGGCGATTTCGATTCAACCATTTTTGACTTGGCAATTTTCGATTCAACCATTTTTGACTTGGCATTTTTCGATTCAGCCATTTATTTGGCACCTTTTTTGGAAGATTACGGCGCGAATGGTTTGAAGCATAATCTGTAAATCGAAGAGGACGGACCAGTTTTGGATGTAATAAAGATCAAGTGAGCGACGCTCATCAAAACTAATATCACGACGACCAGAAACTTGGGCTAGGCCAGTGAGGCCAGACTTAACCGTAAGAAGAAGTGAGCGGTCACCGTAATTACGTAATTCCCCTAGCACAAGCGCACGTGGACCAACAGAGAGAGATATCGCCGCGTAAAACATTAAATAACTGAGGTGAATTCATCGAGGAGGTGGCGCGTAAGAATTTACCGATGCGCGTAATGCGAGGATCGCAGGCTAAGAAATCACCATTTTTGCGATACTGCTGAGAGAGCTTAGCGGCGGAAGTAATCTTCCCTTCTTTTTCCATTTTAGCGAAGGCTTCCTCTGGAGTCATGCCAGAGTGAGCGGTTTCATACTGCGAAATTTAAAAATCTTAAATTTGCGATTGTATTGCGTGAGGCGATATTCACTGTAGATAGTTTTCGATTTTGGATCCGGAATTTTTAATACAGGCAAATAACTAACATCGGAATGAAGGCTAAAAATAATACCGATAAGGCTGAAAATAATATCCATGAAGCGCTTAATGATGCGAGCGTTCCCCACGAGTGGCGTAACCTTAACCAAAATAGCGGTGTACTACCGATAAAGCTCAAAGCTGGCCCCATATGCTGAGAAGTGCGGCTCAGATGGAATGAAATAATAGAGGAGATGATGATTGATCGACTGGCGGTAAACGTACTCGGTTTGACGTTCATCGGTTTGAAAAATCACATCAACTGTCTGATCCTTCAAAGCATCCTTCAAGGAAGAATATTGAAAATGACAAGTTCTTTTCGAATATATTTATTACCAGCTACCACTCCAACTAGGCGATAACCATCTTCTGGATAGGCGAGAATTTGATTAATCAGATAGGTAGTATTTTTTTGAGTTGCCGACAATAATAGCCCGTTTAGTACCGATTTTTGCAACATAAAAACGTTTGCGGAAGAATTTCAAAATTATTCGCATGACTAAGAGTGAAATAAAAGCAAGTAAAAACTGCGTAAACAGCAATTAAGCGGACTGGAAAGAGATTTTCTTGAATATCTAAGGTAATAATGCCATGATACCCACCACTGAGGCAACAAAAGAGACGGTAAAGTTCACTCCCATCTGGATTTGGCAAAGATTACATCCTTTACGATAAAGCCCCATCACAAAAAGCATGATAATCCAAAAGCGGCACCAGGAAAATGAGCGGCAAAATAAATTCCATAGAAGTGATTTCAAAATAATATGGGCGAGTGTCGAGCTTAGTGCGAATCATGTAGGCAAAAAGCAAAAGAAGCGATAATCGCAATAATGTCGCCTAAGATGAGAAATAAACGAAAAATAAAATCGGAATTTTTTCTTCATTAGTCTTATTTTTAACCCAAGAAAACTTTTTGAAGAGAGAAAAACTATGCAGATTAGCTGCATAGTTTTTGTTTTCGAGTGAGTGGGTCTTAAATTTGTTTATTCGACAGTAACCGACTTAGCAAGATTGCGTGGCTGGTCGACATTGTTACCACGATAGACTGCCAGATAGTAGGCGAACATTTGACTAAGAGATTAAAGAGAAGCCGGGTGAGTAATTGAAGTTTGGTGTCAATTTTACTACGCCTTCCACTGGTAGATCCACCTCAGTATCAGAAAAGACAATCACATGGCCACCGCGCGCCAAGACTTCCTGGATGCCGGAAACGGATTTTTCAAACAGAAACCAGATTGCAACTATCACAACTTCGAAGAAACGGTCATCAATCAAGGCGATTGGGCCGTGTTTTAATTCCCCAGTCGGATAACCGTTAGCATCGATATAGGAAATTTCCTTGAGCTTCAGAGCGCCTTCGAGAGCGATAGGATAATTCACATCACGGCCGAGATAAATCGCGTGCTCGTAATTGGTGTAATTCTTGGCGAGTTTAGAAATTTCCTCCTGCTTCTCGTGTAAATACGCTTGATTTCCTCTGGCAGAAGATTAATTTCGTCAACCAAGGCGGCGACTTGTCGAGCGTTTCAGACCTAGCTTCAGCAATAGTCGAGACCAAACATTAAAATGGCGATGACCTGAGAAGTGTAGGCCTTGGTACTGGCGACAGAAATTTCTGGACCGGCATGGACATAAGTACCACCGTCGACTTCACGCGATAGTCGAGGCAATAGCGTTGACGATACCGATGGTTTTGGTGCCCTGAGATTTGAATTTCACGAGACAGGCCAAAGTGTCCGCAGTCTCACCAGACTGAAGTAATGAGCGCCACCAGAGTGATCTGGAATATAAGCATGGCGGTAACGATATTCGGAAGCGATCACCGGCTCAATAGTGACGCCAGGCAAAACTTGCTCGATGAGATAAGCGGCAGTATTAGCAGCATAGTGGCGGTACCACAACCAACCAGGATGATGGCCCTATTTCTTTTTAGTTCTTTGACGGAAAGATTTTGGGCCACCGAGATGAACGGTATGTTCTTTCGCATTGATGCGTCCACGCAAAGTTTCTTTCAAGCTATCTGGTTTGCTCGCATATTTCTTTAAGCAAGAAATGATCGTAGCCACCTTTTTGGATAGCGGAGAGATCGGTGAAAATTTTTCAACTTTCACAGAAACTGGCTGAAGGTCGGGGTTTTAACTTCGACATGATCTTTTAGAAATGAGGCGACTTCACCGTCGTGAGGTAAATCGCATTTTAGTATTACCGATAAGGCCGACATCTGAAGCGATGAGGGCTTTCATGTTCACCACGCCGATAACCAGTGGCGAACCAGAGCGAGCGACCACGAGATGTTCAGTATCATCCGCAGACATCACGGCGATACATAGGTACCAGAGACGAGTTTGAGCGCCTGAGTCACAGAGTCGAGCAAATCATGCGATTCTTGATAAAAACTATCGATGAGAGCCGCCAAGTACCTCTAGTATCAGTCTCGGACTTGAAATTGATATTTTTCAGAGAGCTCTTTTTCAAGGCTTTATAATTTTCGATAATACCGATATGAACCAAGAAAATGCTACCAGACATGATGTGGGTGAGCATTGGTCTCAGATGGGTTACCGTGAGTAGCCCAACGAGTATGGCTGATACCGATATGATCGGACGGCATAATGATGTTTAATTTTAGCTTCTAGATTGACGATCCTTGCCAGCCGCACGTAGCAACGTAGGATTTTTGGCTTTTGATCGAGAGTTGCCACGGCTGAATCATAACACACGATACTCTAGGCGCTTAAGGCCTGAGTAAAAATTCTTGAGCGTTATTTTTCCAACATATCCGACAATTCACACATATAACCTCCTTTTTCGATTATAACAGAAAAACACCGCCGAGCGATGTTTTATGAGAGATGAGGCGAGGTGATTCAATGATTTTAATGACACTAGGGTCCACTGGTTTCATAGGACAAAAACTAGTAATGTGCTAACAAGTCTTTTTATCATAAGACAGGGGCAGACATTTGCCAAACAAAAAGCGTTATGATGATTTAGCAATTTTGGCTAGTGTACCCCATTTAATTACGTCATGGAGAAAGTTTAGCTAACTCCAGGTTTAGTATCAGCGGATCATGGATAATCAAACACGTTTATCCAGGTGAAAATCGGGCCACAGGCAATTATACCGGCCTTCCTGAATTGTAATATTGTGCGGATCTTCACCGATGAAACGAGCCGTCAGTAGAGTGCAGAAGACATTACAATCTGGCCTACCGCTAATAAAACCAAAATCATGACGATAATCGTCTGGTCATACGAGAGTGACTACGGAATTTTTACCGACGACTCGATAATCCTGAGGATGGCAAAATATCGCCAAGAAACAAATTGCCGGCGACCAAGAAATTCGCTTTGGTGGTGGAGAAAATATACGTGAAATTTCTGGAGCGGTTTTGAGGTTTCTTAGTTGATACTTATAAGAAAATCAAAACGACGAAATCATCACTCTTTCACAATGGTCAGCTACTGTCAATCGTGAGCATTGAGAGAGCTTTGCCAGAGAAAATTAGGAAAAATCTAAAGCTAGATAAATGCTTCGATAATTGAAGTTGAATTAAATGTCGTAAGTGATCACTAAGAACTTGTTAAACACCTTCCAAAAGGCCCATTTTAAAATTGTTTTTCATAATGTTTATGGTAAAATCTTGGTAGTTAATTAAATAGTAAAATATTAAAAGAGGTGGGTATGGACTGCAGCATCAGGGACAGATAATGGCAATAACGCCGACCTCAAATCAAAGTACAAAATCAATTCCAGCATCCTCCGATGCCACCAACCGATGAGCGCAATGCCGCTTTTTGATCCTAGCGCAACTTTTGGTGTCCGACAGAAAAACTATTACCGGTAATAGTGCTAATTCTGCAACTTTTCGAAAAATAATGGAGCTTCTAAGTCATGCAAGATTTAACTCAATCAGGTCCAGCCCCAATTTTGGGCAACCAGAAATACTAATGCGGAAAATACTCCTTGCCGCCAGCTATGGATTTAGAGCAATCTAGGTGTAGAGAGCACAGCTGGATAAAACCTGCAGAAGCGAGCTGCTGAAGTAAATACCGAGCTGCAGCACCAGCAATCAATCTCGAGACTGCCGCACAGTAACCCCTGAAGCTGCAATCGAAGATAGCGAAAGCTAGAAGACGTAAAGAAGCAAATGTTGCAGGAATCTTTATCCATTGATGGATAAAATCAAAATTAATCTGACCAAAAATTCAAGTCTACAAACAAATGATCGAGTCGACTGGTGACAAAAGAAATGATTACTGCCGCTTACGATACCGCTAAAAGTCTAACTGACGAAACCGAGCGCGCCGAAGCATTACTTTACCTCATCGAAAAAGCTGACAATTAATAGAAAAAACCCGACATGCTTTTTTAGAAACACGCTCTGGGCCATAGCTAAGCTATAGTTTAAGCATGGGCAAGTCAGGTCTTTTTCTATCTGAATGAATAAAAAAGGCTAACGCCTCCATTTTTATTTAATACATACCCTCCGCCCATGGCTTCTGGTTCAGATTTTTCTGGAATATCGACAATGAGAGCACCCATAGTGATCGCCAGTAGCTGAGATACTAATGGCGTTCTGGACAGCTTCACGAGTCACACGCGCTGGGTCAATCACACCAGCTTTCTTCAAATCTTGCAAACCTTTTTCTGGTTGCATGACGTGTTACCAAAGCCCTGGTTTTTCGCTTTTCAACTTCAGAAAGCAGAGCCTGAGAATTCAAACCAGCATTTTTCGGTGATGTGAATGAATGGAGCCTTGAGGGCACTACAATCTTAGCACCGAGATCGAGAATCATCTAAAGTATTCGCAAAGATTGACCAGAGTGACACCACCACCAGCCACGATTCCCTCATCAGGGGCGGCCAGCTCGTGGCGGCGACAGCATCATCGACACGATACTTTTTCTCGTCGATTTCAGTTTCAGTAGCACCACCTTTAATCACGGCAACCTTGCCAAGAAGAAGAGCGGCGGCGCGCTTATTAAATTGTTCGCGGTCATAATCAGAAGTGGCGAAGATTGGCTTGATTTAATCAGCTCAATACGGGCCTTAACTTCCTTACTATCGCCATTACCACTAATAATGGTCGACTCATCCTTAGTGGCGATAATTTTCTTGGCAGAACCTAAGGGGTCAAGATCGGCGTCTTCGAGCTTCATACTACGTTCCTCGGAGATAACAGTGGCACCAGTGAGGGACAGCGATATCTTCGAGGAATTTCCTTGGCGATACGCCAAGGCAGGAGCTTTCAAGACAGAGTATTAAAGACACCCTTAAGCTTATTCCAAGACGAGGAGTGAGAGAGCTTCCCCGCTAACTTCTTCGGCGATGATCACGAGATCCTTGCGTGACCAGATTGCATGACTTTTTCAGAGAATTGGCAGGGATTTCATTATTGGAAGAAATTTTTCTTGTCGGTGAGGAGGATAGAGGCTTATCAAAAATCGCTTCTTGACGATTCACGTCAGTGACGAAGAATGAGCTATACCCTTGTCATAACTAAAACCTTCGACGATTTCCTGCTCCATTTCGAGACCTTGACCTGGCTCGACGGTCTGCACGCCGTCTTTACCGATTTTGGAAATCACACCAGCAATCAATTCACCAATGGCGCTATCACCAGCGGAAATAGTAGCAACTTCGGTGATTTTCTTGCTATCACCAGTAATTTGCTCGGCAGACTGATTAATTTTCTCGACAATTTCTGCCCAGACTTTTTCGATACCAGCACGAAGTTCCATTGGATTAACACCGGCGGTAATTGAGCTTATTGGCTTCACTTAGAATATTATAGGTGAGGACGGTAACGGTGGTAGTACCACCAGCGACCTTATTTAGCTTCTGGGCAGCGGACTTGATTAGCTTGGCGCCGACTTGCTCACCGAGATTAGCCTTGTGCTGCCAAGATCGACGGCTTCAGCGACAGTCCACCGTCGTGGGTGATGGTTGGATTACCCGTAAGACTTTTTCGACCACGTTTTGACCCTTAGGACCAGTCCCTTTCACGGCGTCATATGGTTGCTTGGCACCGCTCAAGATTTTTCACGAGATTCTTGTGCATAAAAATTTTCTTTGCCATAATTCTCCTATTTAATAATTGCTAAAATATCCTCTTCACGAACGATGAGATATTCTTGAGATTCGAATTTCACATCAGTAGTAGAGTATTCTTTGAAAATAATTTTGTCACCGGCTTTGACGATTTTGACCTCTGGACCAACGGATTCAACGATGGCGTAGGCTGGTTTTTCATTTTGATGACCAGCGAGAAAATTCCAGATACAGTTTCTTTTCAGCAGGCTCTGCTTTTTCGCAACGACACGGTCACTTAATGGATGTAGTATCATATTCCTCCTGTTTGATGGTTATATATCTGTGTAGTCGAAAAAATTAGCACTGTCAAGCTTTGAGTGCTAATTATCGTATCTGGTGTGATATAATTTAACAAGAGGTATTATGAAAATTAAAACATTTTTGATGGATAATTTACCGGATTATAACCGCCTAGTGATTCCCTATCATCTGGGAAAAGCAGTACTAGCAGCGAGAAAATATCATTTTCCGGGTCAGAAAATACGTGTGATCGCAGTGACGGAACTAATGCAAGACTTCTACCTGTTTTTGATTTGGAAGATGCTGAACCATGCGGGTTATAAAACTGGACTAATGACGACAGTGGCTTGGGAGTAGATAAGCTGGAAGAGCAGATCGAGCACATGACGACGAGTGGATGCGGAAACGCTAAATTATCGCATGAATGAGATTGAAAAACAGGGGGCAGGGATTCTGAGTACTGGAAGTCACATCGCACGCTGGCGCAACATCGAATTTTTCAGGTGCCAATTGAAATTGCGGTGGAGACCAATGTCACACGAGACACCTTGATTATCACAAAACTTTTCGAAAATTACCGCGCCACAAAAGCAAAATTATTCAAAAGTGGCGAAAGGCTGGAGTGATTAATGAAGATGACGGATCTGGTTATATTTCGCCACCAAAGTTTCAAAATTATATCACATATGGTATAAAAGCACGGAATGTTGCATGCAGAGGAAGTGGAAAGAATCAGCCAGTGGCGTGAAATGTATCGTGAACCCAAACACGCGTGGCATCAATCATCAATGGAAAAACACTACAAGTTACCTCGTTTCAAAATCGAAACTCAAATTCCGGGAACTTTCACGGTTTATAATTCGCTGGCCGCCACGGCAGTGGATTGATTCTCGGACTTTTCAGAAGAGCAAATCTCATGATGGTATATACAGCCTAGAGGTCAGTCGAAGGACGCATGAATCGTATCGATGAGGGCAGATTTTTACCGCGATTGTGGATTATGCACACGCCGGATGCATTCTTAAAAGTCTTCGAAGCAATTAAATCCGCACGCACAGATAAAGACTAAGGTAATTTCCTGTTTGGTGGAGCCGCAGACGCGATGAATCGACACGTGAAGAGCGCGGAGAGATTGGCGCAAAAATGAGTGACTACATCGTGGTAACCGAAGATGATTCACGTGATGAAGATCACAGATGATTATGGAGGATTTTGCGAAAGGTGCCGAAAAAGCAAGGGGTATGTGCGCGAGAAAAATCTCTTCCTGATTCAAGATAGAAAAGAAGCTATTCGTAAAGCTTTGAGCTTAGCCAAAAGAACGATATCGTATTAGTGCTGGGCAAGGGTCACGAAAAACTATCCTGAGGGGAGACAAGGCGGTGCCTTTCGAAGATATCAAGTGACAAGTCAGTTACTAAAAAGAAATGCAAAAGTAGCAAGTAGTAAAAATAAAAAGACACCGTGAAGGTGTCTTTTTGATTATTCAGTTTCTTCTGATTAACTTCGGGAAATCAGCAATGCCGTTGATGATGTGCTCTTTTTGAAAGATTGAGCGCTTGACCAATAGTAGCAGCACAGGCCATGTAGGAGATATTCGGTTCCCCGGTGAGGAAGGAGGCAACATTGAGCGATAACCGTGATAGTTTAATTCAGCTTCCGAACCTTTCTTATAGAGCTTTACTATTTTCAATACGCAAATCTGAATTATAATCCGTGCCGTAATGTTAAGGTGATGGTCACACCGCCAAAGAAACGACAAAGTCAAGATAATGGCGGTCGTCACGATTAACACAACCGAATCTGGGTTCATGGAGAATAAAGTATTTTCGGCTTCGAGATATTCCTCCAGCAGTAAGATCAGAAAGACTAGCTGGGACAAAAAATCCCGTCAAAGCAGCGACCTGAATTAGCATCTTGTAAAAACATCCTTGCGTAAAGAATGAGCTGGCGCGGTCAAAAACCAGATAATCGACATCAGCCTTTCCATCATCCTTAATGAATTTATAAAGATTGCCGACCTTGATTTCCTCATCAAGCTAGAGATTGCTGGGCGGAAAACCGGCTTGCTTCAACATATAATAAACATAATAAAGCGGTCACAGTTTTACCGGTGGTACCAGTAATACAAATGATTTTAAGGTCCTTCAAAATCATAATAGTGCGCGAGAAGTCTAACCTTGAGACTCTTCGGACGGGATTTAAGATTTGCTGCATTGTCCATATCTTAAATATACCACAGTTCGGAGCAAAAATAGTAATTAGAGTGATTGTAAGAGGACGATAATGGCGGTGATAATAATAATATTTACGATAACCTTCTTGTCATCCTAAGGTCAAGTTCTTGATTCTAGCTTCATAAACTACGAGACAGAGAAGATCACACCCGCATAACCAATAGCTCTAGCCACAGGAACAGAAACATCCAAAAATGGTGGCGAAATGAGGTGGTGGTAAGGATCCAACCGAAAGAAGCTACGGAAACGATGGTAACTAGGCGGAAATAATTCAACTCAGTTTTTCTTCATGATGAGACCAGCGAGATAGTAAATACCGGCAATGGCAGCAATGGGAGCTAAAACAATCAAGAAATTACCGATGGTGTTTTTGGAACCAGTCAAATTTATCTAAGCGACTAAAAATTAAGACCTGCGAGACAATCAAATATATTAAAAACAGCTAAAGTCAAAATCTGATTTTTAGTACCAGAGCGAAGCTGGGACGAGAAGCGGTTCTGAAAAATAGCAAAAATTAAATTAAAAGACTGTGTAGGTACCGGCAGCAATAACTGGAAGGAGCCAGCTATTGTTAAAAATCAGAATAACCTGCGATTCCCCTTCTTTACACCAGTGACTGGGTTCTTAAAACTGAAGAATAAAAAGAAGCAGCTGGGATGCTTTGTAGAAATTTCTCGAAGTTTTTCATTAATTTTTCTTTGGCAGCACTCTGCAGTGTTTTTGACTGAAGTGGTTTCTTTGGTGCTTTGCGGGAAGCTTTTTCCGAAGCGGTTTTTCCATAGAAATCCTTTCTGAATAATTAAATACGATTTAAGTATAACACACTAAAAAATAGAGGTGGAATAAAAAATCGGCTAAGTGGTTAGCCGATTATTTTCGAAGATTTAGAATTTAGATTAAATGATTAACAGATCAGTTTTAGAGATTTTAGGAATTTAGAGTTGAAGAGTTTGAGATGAGCTTCAGTGACCTTAGCCGGAGCACCATCTTCGATAATTTTACCTTTTTCAATAAAGATTGCACGGTCACAATAAGCCCTCACATTTTTCCATAGAATGTGTCACTAAAATCACGGTTTGTTTACCGATGAAGTGAGGCGAAATAATCGTTGCATTTCTTCTGGAAGGCAGCATCACCGACGGCGAGCACTTCATCAAGAATGAGAATATCACCACGTGCACGAATGGCAATCGAAAAAGGCGAGACGTGCTTGCATACCGGAAGAATAATTTTTAGTTTCTGATCCATAAATTCTGGAAGTTCAGCAAAAGTCACAATATCGTCATACTGACATCCATTTCTTGATTAGAAAAACCGAGCATGGCGCCATTAAGATGAGACATTTTTCGCGACCAGTGAGTTCAGGGTTAAAACCGACACCGAGTTCGATAAATGGCACAAAGCGAGACCATCAATCTTGATTTTACCCTTGGTCGGGGTGTAAATCTGGAAAGTAACTTCAAGAGTAGATTTACCAGAGCCGTTACGACCGACAATACCGAGAAATTCACCATCATAAACTTTTAGAACTGACATCTCTTAAGACCTGTTGTTCAGTGTAACCTTTGATGCCGCGAAGACGATTAAAATCACTTGCTTCAAGCCAAAAAGAACGCTCGGTAGGAAGTTTAAAAGTTTTGGAAAGATGGAAACGGTGATCGCTAGCCTTGCGTTCAACTGTTTTCGGCGGCTTTTTCAGTAGAGTGAATAGATTTTTGAGTTTTCGACATTAGGCCTCCTCCGCAAAAATATTTAAGTGTTTTTCGAAATAGATACTACCGATAGTTAAAATAAATAAGGTGATTAAAGACTGGCATAAAAGCGCAAGAAAATATTATCAATATAATTCCAGACGGTGATAGATTGATTGATGATGAGGAGGAACCTGGCATCCTGAATGACCTGGGCGATAGGATTGAGCAGTAAAAACCTTGGCATGCCACAGCGCTACTGGCGCGAAACCATGGTGATCGGATAAATAATCGGCACTGCATAAAAGAGCCTGCATCAAAACTTCCGCAAATGGAAGAAATGTCGCGATATTTGACATTGATGGAACCGAGGAAGAAAGCAATGCCGAGACTAAGTAGATAAAGCTCAAGAATCACTAGTGGCGCGAGCAGCCAAGTGAAAGGAAGGCGTGACGCCATTTGAGTAAAGGCGAAAAACAATAATCACACGAGAGTTAATCAAGAAATTAATTAAGAGGCAGTGATGGTAGATGAAACGACAATAATCCACTTGGGAAAGCTGATTTACGAAGTAGGTCACTCCGGCCAACGATAGCCTGGATACCTTGACTAGTACATTCCGAGAAGAAAGCTCCAGAACACCGTACCGGTCATCAGATAGACCGAATAATGTGGAATATCGCCACCCATTTTCAAAATTTTAGCAAAAACAGTATATAAAATAGCGAACAAAAAGCATTGGACGAAGGACGGCCCAAAAGATAACCGAGGACGGAACCTTGATAGCGGATTTTAAAAGTCGGTCTTGACTAATTCCTTCAGAAGAATGCTATTTTTACGGCTCCAAATTTTTGGAATATTCATAAATAAATTATATCATATACGAGTTTTGACAAGGGTGCATGTTATAATCAAAAACAAATGAAACCATTAATTTCTGTAATTATTCCAATCTATAATACGGACGATTCAGCAGTCAAATTGCTGAATAAACTCACCAAAGCAAAGCTATGAAAAATTTAGAAATCATTTGCGTGGACGACGGGATCGAAAGACGGTAGTTTTGATTTGGTTGCGGAATTTCATTAGGCAGAGTAAACTAAAAATAAAAACCTGAATATGACGATTCTGCGCCAAAAATCGAGGGCGCAGCAGGGGCGAGAAATTTGGGACTAAAAAGCTTTCAGGAGAATATGTCACCTTCATCGATTCGGATGATGAAGTGAAGAAAACTCATATCGAAGATTTGCTGAAAAGTTTAGAAAAAGATCCGAGAAATGCGCTTTCGGTTTGTGGCTACGTTTATCGCCGTTTGAGAATGCAGACGGAAAAAGATTTCTTTACTAACGAAATTTGGACGGCCTGGAGGAAGTGAAATTTTCGCGCTTATATTTTAAGTTTACTAGCGAGTGACGGCAGGATGTATGCGGCGATTAATAAAAATGTTCCGACTTTCCGTGATTAAAAAGCAGAAAGTGGAGTTTCCGGTGGGTTGGGATTTTGCGAAGATACGATGTTTGTTTTACGATATTTGAAGGCGGCGGAAGAAGCTGGTTTTTAATCGGATCGGCATGGTTCTAAAGCCAATTATATTTATAACTACGGTACTGAAACTAGCACGGTGGCAGTTCATCGATGAAATTTAGTAACTGGCAGAAATCTTTCCAGAAATATTACAAAATGGGTGGAAGATAAAAAGGATTCAGACGAAATCAAGAAACTCAAACAAAATGGCTGAAAAAATTGTATCTGCGTTTTAAAGATTTCTCATGCTTTGGCGGTGGCGCGAAGTGCGATGCGCTGACAAAAATGGAAGTACCTAAATCCTGTGAGTACTTCCACTTTGCAAGTTCTGTCCGCAATTCGTAAATAAGTTTATTTAAATTTAATTTTTGGGAAGAATGCGTGGAGTGCGCTTGGCGTATTCTAGATATTCTCGACCAAATTTTTAGCCAACCATTTTTCTTCCGTATTTTGCATAGAAAATTACGAGATATAAATAAAAGAGAAAGAATAAATCCGAGCATAAATAAATTATGAGCGGTGATTAAAAATCCACTAAAAATAAAGAAAAAAGCAGTGTAAATCGGGTGACGTGTGACGGAATAAATTCCGGTAGTGACAGAGTTTACCAGATTGAATTTCGTGGGCGATATTTTTGAATTAACGGCATAAATCCAGAAAAAGATACCTGTCAGAAATTAAAATAGTACCGAGGAGGAGAAAAGAATAGATCGAGATATAAAATTTCACCAGCTTGAAAATCCTTGCCGTTTTAAGTGAAAAGCCAGTACGGTAATTAAACACAAGTAATTACATAGATTGGCCCTCCCACCGAAAACTGGCAAGGATGATCTTCATAAAGACTCCTTTATTTGGCGGAATCGAGGAAGTTAATCGTATCGCGCATCGCGTCCTCAATAGTGTGCGTAGTTTCCCAGTTCAATTCCCTCTTAGCTTTAGAAGGATCAGCGAAGATTTCAGCAAGATCGCCTGGACGACGGTCAGCAAAATGATGTGGCAAGGCAGCATGATTAGCTTCTTCGAAAGCATGCATGATTTCAAGCACAGAAGTACCGCGACCAGAACCGAGATTATAAATGAAGTACCAGTCTTTTCGAAAGCTTGCATGGATTTTAGGTGGCCGAGAGCGAGATCGACGACGTGAATGTAATCACGAATACAGGTACCGTCACGAGTGTCATAATCATTACCATAGATGGCGAGTTCTTTAATTTCACCACTTCTAACTTTCATGACGATTGGCATGAGATTGTTTGGAATACCGTTTGGATCTTCACCCAAGTAGACCGGATTCGTGAGCACCAACTGGATTAAAGTAGCGCAAAGATCACTACAGACATTTCTGGACGAGCCACTGCTTCGGCTTCCAGGATTTTTCTCGATCACGTGTTTGGTTTCACCGTATGGGATTAGTAATAGCGACACCAGTGATGAGATCTTCGCTAAGTTTGCCGGAATTCTTCGCGCCATAAACGGTAGCGGAAGAACTGAAGATGATTTTATTAACCTTAAATTCAGCCATACATTTCAAAAGATTGACGGTATCCTGAACGTTGGTTTCGTAATATTCGAGGGGTTTTTCGATAGATTCAGCGACTGCCTTTAACCCTGCGAAGTGGATGACAGCTTCAAAATCGTGAGACTGAAAAAGTTCACGCATGCCTTTAAGATCCAAAATATCAATCTTGTGAAATTCTGGCTTGGTGCCAGTGAGGTGGCAATTTTTATCTAAAACTTCGATTTTTACTATTAAATAAATTATCGATAATTGTAACTCGTGACCAGCCTTAATTAATTCTACAACAGTGTGAGAACCAATATAGCCAGTACCTCCAGTAACGAGAATTTTTCATGTTGGGTTGACCTTTTTGTATTAATTATAAACCCCTCAGAGTGATTTTTCGAAAATTTGATGAGGATACCACGAGGACTATGAATTAATTTCAAATAAAACGAAGTTTTTGGTGAGGAAATAGGATTTTTAAATTGAGAGCTGGTGAGTTTTTCTAGTCTTTTCATCAAATATGCATCATATATGATTTATTAATTTGGCGACTTATCGCATGATCCAGCAAAATAATGCTAACAGTAATGCTACCCATCGCGCATCTAATTTTAGCTCTAGAGTCTTGAAGATATTGACCGGCTTCGATTGCGTTTTGCTCTCTTTAACTTGGAGACGTTTAGTTTTTCTTTCAGAATAGCGATTTTAGTATTTCTGAATGCGTACGTGATAAATATATAAGTACATCTGAAATATAGACAAACTTTTTGCGAATGAGAAAAATAATTTTATAGAGTAGTAAGATTATCTTCGTGAATTTGCTCAGCTGGATATTCAATATTGTAATCAGTAAATAAGCTTTTTCGATAAAGTTTATTCCAAGCTAGAACATTGAAAAGTCCTGTTGCTTAATTAAGAGGTCTTTCAGTAGCTTTAGCGACCAGTGATTTTCTGAGATTTCAAAGACGTGATTGATCACTGAGATTTTCAAATTTTTCTTGATAACCACAAACTGTAATATCTACATCTACATCCTCAATAAATGGGGCGACTAATTTTTCTAAATAATCAGATTTTACCGAGTCATCACTATCAACAAAAACAAACTAGTTCGCCATTCTGCTAGTTTAAGACCCTGATTTCGAGCGAGCGAAAGTCCACCATTTTCTTGAGAATAGATATCGAAATTTTAGGGTTTGATTGATATTCTTAAACATCTCTTCATGTCTGATCAGTGGAGCCATCATTTATTACAATAATTTCAAAAATTGGAATACGTTTGATTAATTAAAGAATCCAGACAAGTTTTAATGTATTTTTCAACATTGTAGCCGGAACAATAACGGAAATAAGTGGGGCGCTATTTCATTTATTTAACCTTTTTCATTAAGAATGAGATGAGTTTTTCGTGAATGGTTTTTCATAATCAAATTCCTGAAGATATTTTTAATCGTGACTGATGACTAAATTCTCCACTAACTTTTGGATTTCGATAATAACTTTTCAATAGCTCCGGCAAGTGCGTCTGAATCTTGGCTGGAATATAGCAGGCCATTTTGATCTTCAACAACTTCGGATTACCATCAATATTAGTGGCAATGATAGCCTTATCGAGCATCGTGGCATCGATAAGAGAAAGACTAAGACCTTCGATATAAGATGGGAGAATAAAGATTTCTGCTTCAGAAATTTTCTTTAATGGTTCATCAGTAAAAACCGTGATAAATAATTTGGAATTAGAATGCTTTTGACAAAAATCAGATAGTGGACCAGTCCCATAAATATGCAGTTTGGCTTCGGAAATTTTTCCAGCGACTTGTGAAAATCCAGCAATTAGTTCCCTAATTCCCTTATATTCTTCTAGTCTTCCAAGATAGATTAAAGAATGTGGAAATGGTTTTATTACTCCAAATTCCGCATATCGATCAATGGCACCATTTTTATGGTAATCAGATTTTTAACTCTTAATATTAGTGTGAGAAATTAAATCTTCAAAAATATTTTTCGCTCGTAATCTGAAATAAAGATTATCTTTTTCAACATTTTTAGCTATTCGGAGGATGCCAATATAATTTTTATATTTTTGATCAACATTTTGAAGAACCCAACTACGAAAATCCATGTGGTCTAACCAAAAACTGGAATGTGCATGCAGCTAAAGTAGCGGAGATTAAATCGTCACGTGACTGCACTATAATGGCGGCTGGTTGATATTTTTAAACTGCTTTTCGATACCAAAAAGAAAGGTATTTTTGCCATAACATATAGAGTGGTAGAATAAAATTTCTTAATCCACTCCAATTCTGGAAGCGTAGAAAGGGTGATTTTTGAGGCTAAAATGATCTTGACTAGACTTAAGGAGTTTACTGGAGAGTAAAAATCACAGGTGTAAAATTATTTTTATTTAAAATCTGCGAAGAGTTAACTGAAAAGTCTCTCCACCGCCATAAAAATTTTTGGATTCGTATTTCGAATCAAAATTATTCTAGCTGATTTTTGACCTTCAGAAGCTTTATCCATAAGTTAATTATGTCATTAGATAGACTGTGCTATAATAAGGCTTTAATATGAAGAGAGTTGATTTATCAGTGGCGGTGACCGCGCATAATGAAGGTATTATTGCGCATAAAACAATTTAAGCCTGTTTGCAGCAGTCGACTTGAAGAAAATATTAGTTACGAATTTTTGAGTTCATATCGATAATGGTGACGAAAGAAACCATTAATTATTTCAAACAATACGAAAAGAATAAAAATTTAGAATTTTTCAAAATCATTTCAGTGATTTAGGTTCATCACGTAATTTCTTATCTCAAAATGCCGATGGCGAATGTATTGCTTTTTGGATGCGGATGATTTAGTTTCCGATAATTGGCTAATAACTGCTTATGAAACATTACAAAATTCTAAACAGGAAGCCGTGATTCATCCAGAGGCTGTTCTAAACTTTCGGCCTAGATGTACCAAGTGTATTAACAATCAAAAAGAATCTCGCAGATAAAAAGGATGATATTACGAGTACTGATTGGCGAAAATAGATGGTGTTCAGTTGTTATGGCCTTTGAGATACTTTTATAAAAATACCTTACCATAAATTAGGTAATAGGTTTGGCTATGAGGATTATATTTTTAATATTGAAGTAACTAATGCTAATATCTATCGTGCAATAGCCCCAGAGACCGTATTATTTTACAGAAAATCAAAAACATCGATAACTTTCAACTAATAATGATAATAACTTCATTTTGCCATATGTAGGTCTTTTTGATTTTGCCACAATACTCAACATCTTCCGGAACACACTAAAACGACAATAAAAACACCGTTCAAAGCACATGCATATGCTGCTTTATAAGAGAATCCGCAATAATGATTATTTAAATATAACTCCAGTAGCAAAAATTGACATTAAAAATGTTAGGTAAATATGAAAGTCAATAATGTTGATTCTCTTCCAAAATATTTATTAGATAATTGGATAAAAATAAATAGAATAGATACTCAATTATATCCATACCATGATTTAATAAAAGAATACTTCAGTTTATAAACCAGAATCACATATTGAGATTGGCAAAACATTTATAAATATTACAAAAAGGTAAAATATAATAAAGCCAAATTATATTTTATTGTCCCATGGATTTATACGTGGTGGTGGGGACAAGGTCTTATTTAATATGATCGAGCAATGAAAATCAATCCATCCCAAAATGGAATTTTCACCGTAATTTCAACCCTACCATCATCTAATATTTGGGCAAGCAGACTTCCAGAATATGTCGATTTTATTGATTTTGGAAACTCACGATTAACGAGATTACGAACAAGACATTTTATTTTCCAGAATCTTAACTCAGTTAAACTGCAAAATATTCATATTATTAATTCAGAATTTGCCTATAGATGGGCAATTAACCACGAATTTTACTTCATTACACACTACAGCATCCGTATTTAATACAGTTTTTATCGACGGAAGCAAAAATATGGGACGATCTACGTATGTGAAATCCATACATATTTTTATTACGAGATACATTAGGTTTATACTGATAATCAAACAGTGATTAATGAATGTATAAATGAACATGCTTTACCAACAGAATTATTTAAAGTACACTATCAGCCAATCGAAGAAGATATTATTAAACCACACGAAAATAAAAATTCTAAACTAAACATTCTTTGGGCTGGACGGATTACGTCACTGAAACTGCCTAATATTGTCAAACAAATTGGCGAAGGATTACCAGATGACCTTTTCAATATTGATATATATGGTGAATTTTCAAATGATATACCACATGATTATTTTAATAATATTGATTCGATTAATTATAAAAGGAACTTTCGACGGTTTTTCAATATACCAACAAATAATTACGACATCTTATTATACACAAGCGAAGCAGATGGTATCCCAAATATTTTTACTAGAAGCGACCGCAGCCGGCCTACCAATCATAGCAAGTAATGATGGTGGAGTGCATGAATTGTTCAAGATAAAAACTGGTATATTAATTGATAACCCTAACGATGTTAAGAGTTATATTGTGAACTAAAAATATTCAGAAAAATAAGTCGATTTTTATTAAAATATGTGAATAATGCTCAAAAATTGCCAAAGATCGACATTCATTTGATTATTTCATTAAAAATTGGAGAGGACTTTTAAGAATTTGAAACTATTTTTAAAAAGGAGGATAGGAAATGAAGATTATAAATACATTACATAATTTAATAAAAGCCAATAGAAGAAAATTTTTAAAAATAATAAAACTATTCTTAATAGCTTTTATTCTTAATATATTACTTTTATTCTTTATTAATATCTTTACAAACGGTACGGTGAAATGATGCGTTCTTGGGCGCTGATTCATTAAGGAGCTTTTGATGACTTAACAAACCGTATTGGTAATCATTATCGAACAAGAGTTCATCCATTATTCGTGATTTTACTCAGCCTTTTGTCTGGATATTAAAAATAATATTCAGTTCCCCAAATGCTACAATTATTTTTTCAATCTTTTATTGGAGACATCACTGTGTAATTCTCTTTTATTTGAATTTAAAGAGCTAAACAAGAAAAATATTAATCTAAACCCAATTTTAGCGATTTTTATTCTTTCTTTTTCGCAAAATAGCATTTTCTTCAATTTTTGAAACATATATTTTTTTGCCGAATTTACTCTTCTCACAATGTGGCTAATTGGACAAAAACTTTGTAGACAAAAATTAAATTATCTTAACATATTAACCCCTTATTATTGTTGGCGTTTGCAGCTATTAGCATAACGATTACTAATTATTTTCAGTTTATAATTCTATTAATTTTTGTTATCTTATTTAATAAAAAGTAAACAATAAAGATTACAACTTTTTATCGATTATCTTTTTGTCTAGTTCAGTAGCCGTATTTGCTTGCCTGCCTACAAGAAAATATAATATGGCCTTCAGCTAATAACTTCTACAGCATCAATAGAAGGTTTTCTATTAAATAAGAATTCAGAAGAATTTTTTTATATTGATAAAAATCTTTCATTAACTAATATCCTAATGCAAATCAAAGCAAGTACTGTTTTCAGTTTAGTCTATTAGGTGATTATGAGCTTACAGGTTCTACATTCTATTCTAATTTGTTTATTGATTTATTTGCATGTCTATTGTTTGCAATATTTGCATGGTTAAATATTCATTTTATCCTACACGAAAAATCAAATATCTTAAAACATAAATTTTACCTAAGCATTTTATGCGCTTATGGCTTTAATTTTATATTACATCTTTTCTATGGTCCAAGAGAAAGTTTCTTATATACACTAAATTATATTTATTTACCATATTTTATGATTTTCTATATAGTAAATAATTCAAATTTTTCACTATTGAATTTCATTAATAAAAGAAGAAGTTCTTTACAGTTTGTTTAATTGCATTTCTACTATTACAAGTAATTGGTATAATTAGATACTTATATTCTGTCTATATCTTGTTTGGTTTTAATAACACAATACCTAAAAAGACTATTTATTACTATATTCATATCTGCGTCCATATTACTTTTCTTGTATATGAAAAATAAAATTCACGCATTAATTATCGTAATAATATTTGCGAGTTATTTCAATTTGCTGGAATTAAATATATTAATAAAACTCTAACTAGTCGACCAATTAGAAAATGAGAAATGCTAATTTCTGCAAAATCAGATTATAAACAGTTCATGAATTCGGATGAAAATATTAATTTAGTATCAGCTTAGCATCATATTATTGCAATTAAATATTCCGCTTAATCGTGAAAATTATTATGTAGGAAAATTTGAAAAACCGACAAGAAATATTCGAATTTCTTCTATTTTGGTATGGTGAATAGACGTAAGATTTTATATAAAGAAGGCAAAGTTAATCGATCTTAAAAACAAAAGAGGTTATCAAAGAATTTCCATACAAACACGAATTAATTATTCCAAATGAATACACAGTATTGTTGTCGGATGAGAATAATAACATTATCAAAAATTTTTGAAAACGAAGATGGTGTGTTCATTAAGCAAAATAATAAGGTTGAAATATTAACATCTGGAAAACAAAAGTTTAATTTACCAACATTCAAAAGATAAAAAAATACGCAAATACATTGCGAGTTTTAAACCAAGAAATTTTATTTAATTTCGACGGTACCATTTTAAAAACCTAATATTATTAGTTATAAAAACAGTAATAATGTCTGGTATCGTGATACGATGATTGCAACGATGGTATTAGAATATACAAATAATACTCATTTATTAGAGCCATGGGTTAAAACTATTTCTAATATTTACGATTGTCAACGTTCTCTAGTTAATAATGACCATAACTGTTCAATAAAAAGAGGCGGATAATCCTGGTGAATTATTATATATTTTAGGTGTAGTAAAAATAACAGCTCTGACCTAAAAAGAAAAGATCATCAATGAGGTAAAAACTAAATCACATGACGGTTTATTCTCTGGCTTAGTGGATGGAGAGGAAATGAGTTTTATCCTACCAGCCTACTATTATTTGAGACAAAAAGAATAATATAGATCTAAGTAAATATCTAAAGACACCTACAGTTCTTGACCATTACGCAAAGCCTTACATGGTGGGACAAGGAAACTCCGAGATATGATATAACGCCGATTGATTCCGTTTTATTCTCACACCTAGAATGGGTTCGACACATTACAAGAATGGTCATTATGGTAAGGTTCATATTCTTGACGAATATTATCCACTTTCCTATGAAGCTGGATTAAGTCAAGAGATCGCTGATGGTCAAAAATTTGTATCTGAGCATTATAGTGTTCCTGGCGGTCCAATTCTTACACACATTTGGCATGCTGCAGAGATTTTTCCTATTATTAGCTGAAATGTAGTAATTAAAAATACCACCTTAAATAGGTGGTATTTTTATTACTCCCATTCTTGAAGTTCGTTACCTTTTACAAGATAGGCCTGTTTAGATATTTGGTTTTAGAGACATCACTTTTTACTGTCAGAATAAAATTTGATTAATTTCTACATTAGGATAAGATTGATGAAAAAGCGTTTAACTTTTTCTTCAGCTCGACAATTTTTCACCATCAATTTTTACCGGTTTGAGGATTCATTCTGGTACCCATTAGTTTAATATCTAGACGGTCTGTCATCTCTTTTCAGGATAAATTCTGGCGAAGCTGAGATAACTAAATCATCAGATTGTTTTTGTTTTAAATACCAATCTTTAATTTTAACTTGGTGCTGATTCCAGAATTCAGAGAGATGTAAATCTTTAACCGAGATGAGAAAACTAAAAGTTTTCCTTGAACTTTTTCGGCTAATAATCTTAGCCTTGAATAATACCGCGGAAAAACTTGGTACAGGCAAGTAAAGCACTAATGACGGTTTTCTTTTGACGGAGAATTTCCAAAAATCAAGGACGCATCGCCATCATAAATTGTTTTATCAAAAATCATATACATTCATATTACAAACGAATAATCCCATTAAATATATAATAAACAATAAACCAATACTATCAAAGGTTTATTTTTCATAATTACATCAGCTGGATCACCGTATTTATCTTTTTCAGCGACATAGATATAAGAAATAATAAGAACAATTAACATCGGTACGCTAGCTAAGAATAGATCGCGATATCTCAGGATAGAGCACTACACCATTCAGTGTAAAAACAATGATTAACACCAAGAACATATTCATGATGGATTTTAAATATTCCACATTATATTTCTTTTAATACAGAGCGTGTCTGATTACCAGTTTTAATGATTTCATTGTAACGTTTTGAAATACCAAGATAAAATGCACCAGACATTACTACAAGGTAAAGTAATGGCGAAACGGTAATGCTCGATAAACTACTTCCTAAAATAATCGAATCATAAAACCTGAAGTAAGGATGACGACGTCGAGAGTGGAATATTTTTAAGACCCAGAGAATAGCCTAAATTTCGAAGATAAAATATCCAGCAAATTAAACCGATTGATGCTAATGGAAAAGTAAAGGAGATGATAATTGCTATAAGCAGCAATATAGACAGCGTAATCCAGGCTTCTTTTTCGTAACCGCACCACTGACAAAGTGGGCGTTTTTCTTCACTGGATGTAGACGATCTTTTTCAATATCTTTATAGTCATTAATAATATAAATAGATGAAGCAACTAGACAAAAACGATAAACCCGAGAATACTGGTACGAAAATCTTTTAGCGTAAGATCTTTTAGACCAAAAATCAATGGGAGAAAGATTAAGAGATAACTGAATGTTTAGGGCGAAGAAGTTTAATAATACTTTTAATCCATAAAGTTCCTATTTAGTGACTAAAATATTTGATAAATATTCTCTGCAAGAATTTCAGAGACATCAATGATATCTGCTCTTAAAATCTGTTTTAATTCCAAGCGTATTAGCCACCACAACACGGTCGATATTTTTCACTGGTTAGATTCTCATGCACTACCACTAAAAAACTGGATGAGTAGCCATCACACTGACATGTTTAGCGCCATGCTCTTTCAAGGCGGTAGCAGCATGACAAATAGTGCCAGCCGTATCGATCATATCATCTACGATGATAATATTTTTATCTTTTGGATCGCCAATAATATTCACAACCTTGCTTTATTTTTCACGTAACGATTCTTATCAATAATAATGACATCATTGCAATGAACTAAATCCGCAATCTTACGTGCACGTTTTACACCGCCTGCATCTGGCGAGGCGATAGCGAAAGTATTAGCCTTAAAAATGACTATTAATATAATCCGCAAACTGCTTTTCTAGGTGATATTTTCAATAGTCATATCGAAGAACCCTGAGTTTGAGCAGAATGCAAATCAATAGTACTAATATGATTAATCGAGACGGAGTGTAAAATATCAGCAATTACCTTTCGAGCTGATGGGGTATTTGGCTCTGCCATGCGATCCTGACGAGCATAACCAAAAGTATGGAATCCAAATTAATACTCTTAGCAAAACCACGTCTGGCTGCATCAGCTAGCAAGAGTACAGAAAAAGATGTTGATCAATTGGTGGGTTAGTGGACTGGATAATAAAAGACGTCTTTACCTCTAATATCATCAAGAATTTGGACATGGACTTCCCCATCACTAAAAAGGTATCGGAAGTACGTTTTGCGAGTTTAAGGCCGAGGTGGTCTGCGATTTTTCTGGGATAAGTTTTTCGTCTGTGCGGAAATAGGACACAATTTTTAAACAATTCTGTATTACCTTCTTCATACTTCAATTATATCACGCTAACATAAAGAGTATGGATGGTATTAATCTATTTTATTCACAGTCCAAACCTGAGCCTTATTAGTATCTCCCCACCTACCCCAGAGTTGGACTTTATTATCGTCTACAGCAAGAGAAGCATTAACATCCATCACGAGAGCTGGATTACAAACACTCTTGAAGATGAAACCATTTTCATGTTGAACAGCTTTCCATTTTTGGGAGCAGGAAGTTAAGTTGGACGAAAGAAGGAATAATTGCTCTCCGTTTAGTACTCTTGATTCATTGACGCTGATAGCTGTATTAGAAAGTTTACTGACGATTTGATATTCGTTATTACCGAGATGTTTGAATTCCCATTGCTGAGCTGGGTTATTTTCACGCCATTTGTGGAAGAGTTGAACTTTGGCATAATCTGCGACGTTAGCTCTTGCAACATCCAGATACTGAGCGTTGCTTAATGCGGTATTGAGATTATAGATGCCGTTTTGGATGAGTTGAGATTCACCAGTTAGTTTATTTTCTTGAACGTCTTGAATTTTATTTACAGTCCAAACCTGAGCCTTATTAGTATTTCCCCACCTACCCCCAGAGTTGGACTTTATTATCGTCTACAGCAGAGAAGCATTAACATCCATCACGAGAGCTGGATTACAGACACTCTTTGAAAGATGAAACCATTTTCATGTTGAACGGCTTTCCATTTTTGGGAGCAGGAAGTTAAGTTGGACGAAAGAAGGAATAATTGCTCTCCGTTTAGTACTCTTGATTCATTGACGCTGATAGCTTTATTAGAAAGTTTACTAACGATTTGATATTCGTTATTACCGAGATGTTTGAATTCCCATTGCTGAGCAGGGTTATTTTCGCGCCATTTGTGGAAGAGTTGGACTTTAGCATAATCTGCAACATTACCCCTTGCGACATCCAGATACTGAGCGTTACTTAATGCGGTATTGAGATTATAGATGCCGTTTTGGATGAGGTTGAGTGGTTTCTTAATATCTACTTTTTCCAATGACCAAATTTGCGACTTATTATTTGATTTTTATAAATTTGCACTGGCGTTTCATCAGCATTATTTGCATCTTTAACATCGACCGCATGATTCACATCACAGGACGTAATATTAATTCACCATTCCCGTTCCGTTGAATATTCCAACGCTGTGCACAATCTTCCAGATTCTCAGATTTTTAATTTCAGCTGCGGTGAATCATTAATATCATTAATATCGTAAGATAAGTTTAGGCGGAAAAGCTTACTTTTAATCTGATAAATTTCATCTCCGATAGCTTTCAATATTCCATTTTTGCGCTGGATTATTTTCACGCCATTTTCGATGAAGTTGAACTAAGCATTTTCATCATATTGGCGCCTCTCACATCAAGATATTTAGATTGGTCGACGAAGTCTTAATTTCATAATCACCATTTTCAATTGACTCATCGACTAGAATTATTTCCCGGTTTAGCAATCGGTGATAATTCAACTTTTCTTTAATAACATTGCAGTTGGATCAGCAAACCAACGCAAGAATAAAGCATAGAAATTACGATTACCATATGCACCACAATAGAAGTGCCTGGGTAATTTGCAATTGCAGCAGTATTTGGCTGATATGGAGTGTAACGATAAAGCGCAGAAGTGGCGAGGTTTTCAATGTAAACCTGAGAGCCTCCACAAGCAAAGTTCGGATTATAATAAATGAAAATTTTTGACCAACTGGATAATTCGTGTAGCCACCATCTAGGACATCGCGGAATAATTCAGCGGCGTGCCTAACCAGATTTCTAAAAGCCATAATATTTTGAATCACATTCTGCAGTATCTGGACAACCAAAACCAGTGGCACTACGGTACTGAATACTGTTTGGCCAAGTATCAGAAATTAGACTCTGCTCTTTTCAATTAAAACTAAAAGGACCTGCGGATTAATACGATAATCACGGGCGGCTTCGTAAATCACCTGAGCGGCAGTCTGCTTAACGCCATTATGTTCAAAAGGTCTCCTGGGATAAACAAACAAATTTTCCGTTTTCAATATGATACTTTATAACCAGAATAATAATTGCGCGCCAAATATTAGTATCACCACAAGGATTTTTCTTAGTTAAAGAAATTCCTGAGTTGACTTTTCATTCTTGATCAGTATTCGACATAGTATAATCAGAAATAATATTACCGCGTGAAAATCAGAGACACTGAGAGCGCTAGATTTTTCAGATTCTTTAAAATTAAAAACTTAACGCAAAAACCATAAAAAAGCAAAAACAAAAAGTGGGTAAGTGTCGATAGTCAGTCTGCTAGTTTTTGGTATAATACGTATTGTCTGGAATTTCATTAAATAGTAGCCTTCCCTTCGATAATGCGGTTTTTGGTTAGCGTTTACTTCAATTTTAAATCATGAGTTCAGAGGTAACTTTAGATAATGGAATATCAAAACCTTCACAAGACCCAGAAGAAGGGTTGGAGATTACACTAACTGAATCGGTGTATACAACTACTTGCAGAGAGTACAGTAAGTTTACAAGTACCTGGAAGTTTTCAAAAATTGATCTATATTTACCCGGATACGATAGTTTGTCTGCAGTTTTGCAGAATACGTAATAGTGCAGTAAGCTTTTTCAAGTTGATTTACATCTTGAGCCCTCATATTTTTCAGGAGTTTTTGGAGTATAACCTGGCGCTGTATCTTCGGGTGTGCCATCTTCATTATTAATAGTTTTAGCTTCTGGTATGTGATTTTTCAATCTTATTTTCAATATTCTGAGGTACTCTCCGCTAAACTTAGGGTGCTTCGAACGGAGTTGATTGTCTTTAGTAATTTGATAAACAATTACACCAGCTAAAATAATTAAGTACTAGAAAGAAAAGGACCAGACGATAACCTACGTGCTTTTCTGAAGATTTTTCATATCAAATAAACCTTTTATGGTTATATGTTTAACACATTTTTATTTTGCGTTTTACTCTATTAGTAGCCTTTTTGGCGAGGCGTAGACTAGACGTCTTAAATATTCGCGCGACGCGGCTCGTCGATGAGATAGGTCTGGAGAAATTTTCATCATAGAGAGTAGGAGAAATACGAGTTTGGAGATATTTTCCTGATGAAATAATGAGTCAAGAATCAAACTACGCATAGTGTCTGGCCAGCTAATCTGATCAAAGAAGAGATTACCGAGTCCGTAATAAATTGGCTTATCCTTGTATAAAAGTTCGTAGGTTTGAGGTTGATGGGCGGAAGTACCCACTACCATATCTGCACCCAGATCGATGAAGTGGCGGAAAAATTCTTTTTGATTATGGATAGAGATCGACATCACATTCCTGGGAAGCTACTTTTACCATTCGGATAAGCATAGCATTCATATTGCACATTGACGATGACAAATTTGTTCTTAGCTTTCGCGGCGGCAGTTCGGCTTTTAAATTCCTCTTCATTATAAGGATTAGCACCGGCGGAATTTTCCCGGTAGCGATTTGACCATTAGCTACACTACTAGTGGAATGATTAAAGGCGAATAATTTGATTTGATCGTTTCACATCAAGCGGAACTTTTAGCGGCAGCGAGATTTTTCCCCCACCGACCGACGATTTTAAGGTTTTTCTCGCGATAAGCAGCGATCGATTTGACATTATTTTTCGCACCATAATCATTATTATAGATTCCCGGTTAGCTCGACAATATCTCGTACCGAGACGTGATAGCGCCCATCATTTGTCCAATCCGCGCAGAGGTAGTAGGTGGTATAACCGCCCATGGCAATTATCCGCAAAACTTGCTTCATTACTAATATGGGTATAAGTTTTACTACTGCAAAGAAAATCTTTAATCGGTAAAATATTCAGCATTACCACCCACCTGGCCAAGTTTATAGGTGAGACGGCGCGAGAGTGCGGTGACGCCGGTTTTCGTAAAACTCACAACGTTGGATTTAGCTTGGAGGTTAGAAAAACTCAAAGGCCCTTTAATGCCTCCTGAACGGCTGGGAAGGTAGCCGGGTTGCCGGTGAGATTCCAGGTAATAAATTTAGCACCATGAGCAAAATCATCAAGGAAATATTTTTGGTCAAGACTAATCCTTTCTGGCTACTGGTGATATTGCGAAAATCCACTAGCTCAACATTATATTTTCTTAATGATTTCCGACATCTTTCAGTTCGGCTCTGGAAATATCACTGAGCGGACTATAGAAATCACTACCGGAAGTAAAGATTTCCGTAAAGTCGTATTGATTGATTAAAATTACTGAGATCAAAGAGAACTTTCAGAAATTTTAAAATCGAGACTAGTGAGAGATAGTTGGAGAGTACAAATTTCTTCGCTGCTGACTGATCGAGGGATCAATATTTTCAGACAGTCTTGCTTGGAAATTTAGGAATTTCATGTTTCTGATTAATGATTTTTAACCCAATAATCGTACCGAGAAAAACTGTAAAGCTAAAAGAAAACTATTTAGAACCAGTGGATTTTTCATGAGAGCTTTATAGAGGCCGTTATGTTTTTACCATCGTAAATTTCGACTGGGATGCCCTTGGCACGGATTTTATCTGAACGATGGATTGCATATTTTTGGCTTCAGTTTCTAATTGATTAGCGAGGTTTTTGATTTGAGCTCACGTTCCTTGATTTTAATGTAAAGGAATATTTTGGTTTTGATGCTTTATCGACAGCCTGACTAATAATACGAACTTCAGCATCGCTAACGTTATAAAAACTATAGTGCTGACCGAGCATAAAAGGTTAACTGATCGGTTTCATACTTGTAATTGAAGGCTCTGGTAATTTGGCACACCAGATTCTTCCCCGCTATAAATTTTCATTAATCAGGAAAATTTGGAGCCATAATCAGAGCCATTAATTCGGAATTATTTTTGATTTCATCATTAGAGATTTTTAATGCGTTCCTTAATGCGAAGTACGGTGGCATAAAGATAATCACGGATGAAACCAGAATTTTCAAATTTCATTTATCACCATTTCGGAGACTAGCGTAAATATTGGCGAGTAAAGTGCTTATAAAGAAACAGATTTATTTTGAGCTTGGTAGATTTCGCACAAACCACAGCCTGGATCAAAGACATCTACAGCGATCGATCCACTAGTAGTACTACCATCCGATAATAGTTAATGATTGAATCAAAAAGAGTCCGCATAGTCAACAAGCTTTTTATCCTCTTCCATGGTAATCATCGGAATAGAAACATTAGTAATGTAATCTTTTAGCGTCCCAAGTTTTGAGATGATCTGGAATGGCAGTAAAATTTCACCCCATTCCAGCAAAACTACGGCCAATTTGCGATATGGATCGGTTGGCTCCGCTTGATCAATACTACAAACTTCCGCACCGAGACACGATTGACTTGGCATTGAAACATTACAGGTGCCAAAAACCCAAAGAGCAAGAAGCGATTTAATCGCAATGACAAGAGACCAAACCGTAACAGAAACAATCACCACGGAAACAATTTCAATCAAAGCACTGAGGGGTTTTACGAGTTTAGGATTTTTAGAACTACCTTCTTTAGGAAGACTATTTTGACTTCATCCCTTAAAATTGGTGTCACATTTTTGCAAACGTGACCTTCTTGAAAACACAGTGCCAAGCTTTCTTAAAGTGGCCCAATATCAAGGGCCTTATTGAAGAGACTAAGAAAGCCGACGAAAACCGACAGAAGCGCTAAGATAATAAATGCTGCTATACAAAACCATGTTTTTCCTTTAGTAAATTTTTGATAATACCTTAATTAAATGCGCGACATCGGCGGTGGAATTGATAACCTAGAGAAATACGAAGTAATGGTGGATACTTTTTAATTTCAGAAAGATAATAATGGACACAGAAATAGCCCGTACGCACCATAATTCCCTGGTCGAGATAAAAGATTCGCCAAGGAGATGCGGTCAGGCCTTCAACATAGAAAGACAGTCAGTGGAGCTGGAGTTTGATTCAAAGATGAATTTCTCGGATGATTTTTCAAAAATCATAAAAGTGCATGATATATATTTTTCTAAACGGTCGTGGTCAGATTTTCCAAAAGAATTTAACCAATCGAGGCTATGCAAAGCGTAATTTTCGCTCAAGCCTGGAGGCCTGGTTCGAATTTTGTATGTAAAGTGATCAGGATTATCGGCGAGAGGAGGTAGGAAGATTTTTCACATCATCTACCATCACCACCAATAAAAGTAGTATCAAAAGACTTGGCGAAAGATTTTTCATCACAATGACACCGAGAGAGGCGCTATACATTTGTGCGCAGAAAAACAGATGGCATCGGTTCAATATTATGGAGAGCTCAGAATTGATGTGCCATTACCTGGAGCAGCATCGACGATGATAAAACCATTCCTCAGTGGACATATTCTATAACTTCTTTAAGATTAAGTTTCGCACCATTAAAATTACTCATGGCATTCGTCACGACGATGGAATTATCGAATTTCGGAACTTGGACCGAGCCGTCGTTATCGCGAGTGAGACTAGTCGCTCGATTTTGGCAGTTTGCGAAGCCGACAAAGTAGAAGAAAAACTGAATTATGCTCAATATCAGAGGTGACAATAGTCTTAATATTAGCCTGCTTAAAATTAAACTGGTTAAAGCGACAAATTCAGATCCGTAAGTAGTATTCAGAGTGAAGCTAACAAAAATAATCTTTAGGTTTGAGCTTAGAAATTTTCAGAACTTTTTCATGAGTTTCCGCGACTTTTTGGTCAGTTTCTGACCCCAAGCGTATTTACTCGTTCACCAGAGAATTATATTCCGTATAATATTCCACCTAAACTATCAATCACTGGGCTGTAGGCGCGAGACTGACAGGCAGCATCAAAATAATAATCGTGCGGTTTTAGATATTCAAAAACCAGGTGCGCGCAAAAGAATCGACTCGGAAGAAATTAGATTAGAATTGAGTTCTTCTGTTCCGCCAAAAATAGATGATCGACTTTACTAAGCAGCTTTCCAGTTCAGAAAAATTCATCAACCTCCTTTGCTTAATTTTACCACATAGATACGGGTTTTGAGCTTTTGATGGAGATTTGGAGTTTTTCCACATATTCACATTGACAGAGTTTTTAGGTTTTATATTTTAAGATATTTTCTTGTTCGGTTTTAATTTCACGGTTTTACACAAGCATTTTGACGTTTTCCACATTGGTATTGATTTAATAAAATTCTGTTCGGTTTTAGTGTTTGGTTTTGTTCGGATTTATGGATTTAACATGAGGTGTATTATATGTTTTGGGATATAACTAGTTTTAGACTACAGATACCCCAAAGTTTGGAGTATTTTAGTTTTAAAGATTTTCCGATTCGAGTTCTAGGCCAAGATTTCGGCCGCTTGATGAAGAATTTCCGATTCTTCGTCGGTAGCGAATTCGAGCTGCTGCTTAAATAATTCCGTAGTTTCCGGAAGAAGGGCGGTCGACGATCACCAGAGAGCGCGCAGAGCCTTCCTCACGCTTTACAAAAACCTAGAGCAACTAAATTATCAATATGTTCAGCGACGGAAGCGGACTCTTCAAACCCTAAACCAGAGGCGATTGCGCGATAGGATGGTGAATGATCATGCTCGGCGATCAATTCAACAAGAAAATCCATTAAACGCTTTTGTTTTTAGTCAATTTGTAACGCATATTTGATATAATTATATATTAGATGAGGATAAATAAAAATTAGATTTTTACAGAGTATTTTGTTTATTGATTTCATTTTTGTAAATAAAAACTTAAGGATGGGAGACAAATAATGAAGAGCGCTTATATTGATGGTTTAGCTCCGAGACGTAGTAAAAGTAGTTTCCCAAATTCTAAAAGTACCACTTCAGTAAGAAAAATATGACAAATCCTCTACCGAGGAAAGCAATTACTTGATCATTAGAAATCGATCCAACGTGAAAAACGTAGCTAAAAAATAAGATTGCGAGTCGAAACTATAACGAGAGAGACCGGAAGCTGAGCGGATGATTTTGCTCGAGACGGAAAATCATCAGTGATTTCTGGAACCAGTTTCAGCTTTTTAATCTTGAAAGATCGTGATCAAGATGAGCTCTGCTTGGGACACGATGATAAACGTAGTTTTCCGAAATGACGATGATGAAATAGATATCGATTCGGAAGAGAATCGACGAAGAGATTAACAAGAGATAAAACCTAGAAACCTTTTCATCTTCCGACAAAAAGCTCTGTCTTCTTGGTTTTCTTATTAGTGCGTGGGCGCGTGGGATATTTTACGGCAACCAAATTATTAGTAAAAATCACCGTGCAAATCAATCTATTCGATTTTGTCAGCACAATGGTGAGTGAAAAATACACCCACTCAAGGGCGACGCGAACGGACAGACTAATATTGCGTTTTTGGTACCTCTGGCTGACAACATGAGTGGTAACGAAGGTCGAGGCGTACACTGATGGTGCGCAACTCACCGACTCCCTGATGGAAGTGACTTTAAACAGAGATCGAAGAACGCTGACATGATTAGTATTCCGCGCGATCAAAAAGGTCGGTCGTGAAGCTTGCTAGCAGGTAAAAATTAACGAGGTTTATGCTTGTGCCAGTAATAACGGTAAAACGAAGAAGCTGGCGCACAGGCGGTGATGAACGTACTGAAACCGTGACCGGACTGATCAATATTACATTCATTTGAACTGGGATCACTGAGTCCAAATCGTGGATGCACTGGGTGGTATCGAGTGACTTTTCGATGAAGATAGTTACCGACTATGGTTGGACAACATCGTAATTAGAAAAACACACCAACTACTTTGAACGGCGAAAAAGCCTTTAGCCTTAGCACGGGCTCGTCATGGAGTATCGGGGGAGATTTCGCGTGGCGAGAAATCAACAACGTATTTTGACCGCCGTGAAAGAAAAAATCGTGAAAAAGGTATGGATATTCCAGCTATGATTGCTCTGTAGTGAATGCATTGGGCGATAATACTCTGTACCAATATTAAGGTCGACGAAATGAAAGACTGGCGCACACTCTACTTTTCAGGGTTTAATTCAGAAAACATGAAGACTCTCCCACTAGCTAATCTACCAGATGGCACAACTTACGTAACAAATGCTAGTTATCAGTGCAAAGGTATCAATATTTCCTACGTGATTCCAGCGGCAGGATTAAATAACTACACAAAAATTCATCAATATATCCGAAAAGCTATCACGGAGAATGTAGATAGTGGCGACGGCCAGACTCTAGTCCTGAACGGCTCTGGTGAACGTGGGCGCGGCCAGCGATGAAGTTAGAAGCTGAAAAAGTGGGCTTTAAAAATATCGAGACGGATAATGCGCCAACTTCAGATTATCAAGATATAACGATTTATCAAACCGTGAAAAAGCCAGTGGCAAAGAAAGGTTTGACAGATCTATCTATAAGATTGAGTAAAAGATAAATCTGAGCTGCCACAGGGCGTTAGAAGTCATGGCTATGACTTTGTCAGATTATCCGCGGTAAAAGAAACCGCCAAGAAAACTACGAACTAAAATTTTGCGAGAGATAAAAACGCGAAGCCCATATTACTGAAAAGGGACCTAAGCGGTCTCTTTTAATAGAAGAACTCACCACTAAGGGCGGTAGTTCTTTAGAACTTTCCGCCAGAAGGCGGTTGAATTTTAGAGAGTTTAGCCAATATTAATCAAGATTCTTCTTCGAGATAATTAAATGACGTTCGCGTCTTCCCTTCGAGTGGGTATAAATATCAGAATAATCTTCAGCTAATTGCTATGGACCACGCGGCGATCACAGCAGTGTAGTTCGAGGTGATAGATTCTCGAGTTTGGCGAACCTTATGATCCAGCCTTCAGCCTTCTTTTTCAATACGTTCCATGCGTTGGTGTTTGTAATCTGCAATATCGATATTACGCGAGTAATTTCGGCATTCTTCATAGTGAGACCCATAGACACAATGTGTGTTGCCAGGCGCGCAAGATTACCAGCATTTTACCGATAAAAAGTGAATTCAGAGCTAGTGCTAGGACACTCAATTGAATAACCCTGGTCATCAATAGTCGACCAGACAGCGACGTTAATTCCGAAGAAAGATAATAAATCTTCGAGATATTTTTGTAGCAAAGCGAACCGATTCATCACGATTCATAAAAACTCCTTCTCCTAGCTTTTTGAATCTAGGGATGAGTTTGAGTGTTCTGTTTATTTTGAGATTTTTGAATCACGGGCTTTAATACGAGTGATTTTAGTACCAGTTTCTTATTTTCAATAATTTCGGCTTCTTGGAGCTTCTTATTAGCAGATTTTAGTTCACGAAGAATGGCGCGATCGGTATTATCATCATTTCGTCGTCGACATGAGCGAAAACGATTTTTGCTGAATCACTGAGATGAGATTAGATAAAAAGTAATAGAGAACAGAGCGCTGGGAGATTCATAGTAAAGAATAGCATCATTAAGGCATCATGAAGCTCATTTGCTTGGAAACCATATTATTAATATCAGCACTGATTTGGATCCTTGCCAGCCTTAGCATCTTCCATCATTTTTTCCAAGTGCTCTGCTTTTTCTTACCAGACAGGCAATTTGCATATTAGCATATATAGCCTAGTGACGGCTACTAGTAGGACGAGACCATTACGAAGAGACCGCTCTTAGTCTTTCAGGTCGGCACGAGTAGAGATCGATAGTAGCCGAAGAGCTGAGGCTTAAAATCATAGGATTTCTCCCAGTATTTTCGAGATAGATTTTTGAAGCTCAATCACCTCATCAATACGTTCGAGTTTAGCGACTACTGGATAGGCACGTTTTTCGACATTATCAGAGGTAGAAGGTAGAACCATCACGCGACAGCGAAAAATAGCGCAAAGAGAAATTGGTAATTGAATCAGAAGTGACCAGATGGAAGCCATCGGCTTAATATTATGTTTCTTATAAAGATTCATCATCTCGAGATTCGAGCTGCTTTATTACCATTGGCACGCTTACGAATTTCGACGAGTTCTGGCTGAATTTTTCTTCATCAGTTTTAGTCTGGTGATATTGTTTTTGACAGGGGCCAGGTAGCTAATTTGATCACGACGGTAAAAGATAATCACAGCGAGACCAAAATCGCCAATGTAGTTATAAACTACAAAAAGGATATTAATAATAGGATTAACAATTAAAAATCAATTAACTCAAACATTTGATTAATTATATCATGAAAGATATTTTATTTCTTAGCAATCTTCGCCTGTTCGGCAAGTTTCAAGATTAATTTCTCGATTTCAGTGAAATCCATGGTTTTTAGATCTTTGGAAAAAGACGATAAAAATATAATCATTCGATTCTGGAATTTCAGTAAGATTTAAACGGATCGCTTCATACACACGGCGACGCACGCGATTACGACCAACGGCAGATTTGATAACTTTTTCGAAATAACCACAGCAAAAACGTTGTTTTTCCACGCTGATTCGGCGCAAAAACCAGGGAGAACTTTGGTGCAGAATAGTCTTTCCCTTTGATAGGTATATTTAACGCCACCTCTGGAATGAAAACGGTATTTACTGGCTAACATTAACTTTATTTTTATCATAGAATTAGAGATGAATCGAGCGGAATAATATCGGAAGAGCGATCGCTTTTTCAAATTCTTTTTCATCATCGAATTTTCCACGAAAGTGGCGGTTCGAAAGGGTGCGATAGAGGGCGGATTTAGAAAGTACATCTTGTTTTACCTTTCGAGATAATCTTCCTTCTTTTAAAACAATCACTGATCAGCGATTTTCATCATTTCTGGGACGATGCGTGTAATAATAATGGTGTGATCCTGCTTGAGGTCTTCGAGAATTTCACAATTTCTTTAATGGCTTTCAGGATCAGCGTGAGAAGTCACTTCATCAAAAATTAAAATTTCCGCATTGGTAAGAAGGGCGCGAGCAATGGCAAGTTTTTGAGATCAGCCATCGGTTAAAACCTCGATTCGAGATCAATTTTTAGTATTAAATTGGTTTCTGAGGCTGGTGATTTTTGATAAATCCGTGCACGTTTCAGAGCCTTATTTTGCTCTTTGATGTTGGAGATTAATAATATTGAGATTTTCTCGAATTGAGGCAGAAAACGAAAGGGATTTTTGAAAAACACCGGAGACGTTTGAGCATAAACTTTTTCGAATAATGATAAATTGATTCATTATCGATAAGAATTTTACCGGAATTTGCCGCGTAGAGACGATAAAGTAAATTGATGATTGTGGTCTTACCGGAACCTGGACGACCAATGATGGTGATAATTTCATTTGGGCAGGCGCGAAAGAAATATTATCGAGAATTTTCTTATTTTGAGTTTGAAAGGTAACATGATCAAAACCACTTCACCCTCGATATAATCATTATCTAGATCACCGTAGTCAATTTGATTATCACTCTTAAATTCAAAAATATTATCGATACGCTTAATGCGAATACTATAGTTACTGAAGTTTAAAAAGTTCCTCAAGCACACTATCGGTATTTCGGATTACCATTTCATAATAACCAACGAGAAGCACAAGTTTATCGATAGTGAGCTGATTATTAAAAACTAGATAACCCAAGACAAACAGATAGAAATCTTACCAATCTGAGGTATTGGTGGAATCTTACAATAACGGGTGCTGAAAATATAGCGCTTGGAATTTTTGGATATCAAGACTTCATTGTAGAAACAATTTTAGAGTGAGATCGGCATGAGACTGAGACTGGTGATTTGCTTCCAAATTATTGAGAATCTGGAAAAAGCAGATCCCGGATTTTTGTCCTGACTCTTGCGAATACCATCAAAAACGCTACAGCGGCGGCTTTGGGTACGATTCTATTAGATAGATATAAATGTAGCGTCCACGACGAGGGCGAGGAGACCGAGAAAAATATTATTAGCACTAAAAATGAGGAAAAATCAAAAAGAGCTGGAAAAACTAGTTAAAGCATAAACTCCAGAGCGCACCGTACTATACATATAGCTGACATCTTCAGTAAAAGTATCAGTGATGCGACCCTTTAGAGATTGATTCGAGAATCAGAGGGTTTTTGCAATATGATTAAAAAGGAGATGCTGGTGGTGGTAATAATAGCAGAACGAGTCCAGTCTCGAGATAATAACCCAGGAATTCACCGAGTAATAAAAGAATTGTAAAGAGAATAAATAGAATCACATAAAACCAGATGGCATTAAAATTGAAGCCCGCGTAACCACGGAAATAATACCGGCGGTAGCAATCGGAGGAGAAGTTTAATGATATTACTAGATCCGTGTAACTGAGGATTAATTGAAAAACTTGCAGACGCCTACCCAGGGCAATCCACATCACGGTTTTTAAAAACATTAATATAAGTTTTCACTAAAATATTATAGCATAGAGGTTTTTAATTCCTTTTGACCTAAAAGATTTGCGATTTCAATACACCAGACTAGCTGGTGAAATTTTTAGTAAGTTAAACATGAGCGCGGCCTTTAGTGCGACGACCCTGAGCACTTTTGACCGTTCTTGGTCGCGTTACGCTTCATGAAACCATGTTCTTGCTTGCGTTGGCGCTTGTGTGGTTGATATGTACGCTTTGGCATTATATTTTCATAAAACTAATAAAACTATATTACAGAGTTTTATCTGATGTAAACTTTGAATAATTATACCTTAGTTTTTCCACTTTTTCAATAAGTTTTCCACATGGGTATATCTATTGGGCGAAAATGTGGAAAACTCCTCCTATGTTAATTTTGTATAGCTATATATAATATATGTTTTTAAAACCTGTGGAAAAGTCTGAAGGTCTGTTATAATAGGGGTAATCAAGGTTGAGTTAATGTGAGTAGCGTCGGTGTTTGATGTTGTGGAATAATGCTGTACTGAATTAGACCGCCAGAATCACATTACTTAACTTCTTTAAAGATTCGAACACCTCCTTAATTTTCAATAAGGGATGGTCACATCCAGAATTAGTGTACAAACACTTTTTATGCAGACGAATATCTGTAAAAATTTGATGCGATATTCGAACGCTCTATAATGGGGTGGAAGTTTAACTACCGAATATCTAATCGTAACCAATAAAAATAATAGATCACGCGAAACTACGAATTCTCGTAGTATTTTAAAATCTCTCGGACCGCGTAGGAGACAGTGCAGCGAATTGATTAGAGAGCACTCCTCTTTGAATACGCGCAATCAAAATCGTACCAGTCTAAGTGAAAATTCACGATGGATAATTTCATTATTGGTACAAATAACGACCTCGGCAGTTTCGGTGGCAAAAACATTATTGAAAAATCCGATGAAATATAATCCCATTCTTTCTCTACGGTGAGGGCGGGTCTCGTAAAAACTCACTTGGTGGAAGCTATCGGTCAATGAACTGGCGAGAAGACACCCAGAATTTAAGATTTTATATATTCGATTAACCATCTTTTATAACGATTTTCATTCAATCATGCGTAATGGTAAGATGGATGATTTCCTGGCGTTTTTCCGAACTCGATGTTTTGATTGTGGATGATTTTCAATTTATCGTGGGTAAGGAAAAAGTCAGGAAGAATTTCTTCAATATTTTTAATGACATGCAACAACTAAATCGCTGAGTGATTTATTACTGACCGTTTGCAAGCCAATTAAAAGACCGTGGACGAACGATCTAGCTTTCGCGCTTAACTCAGACTGGAGCTTACGATATTCAATTCCTCCTTTGAAGATCGCTGTACGATTTTACATGCGAAAGGCAGAATTTAATGGGTGGAAATCGAAGATAAGGCGATTGAATATATTGCAAAAAGTGTGGAAACCAATATTCGCGACCCTGGAAAGTATGTATAGTAAGGTGATTGCGATGGCAGATGTGAAGTGTATTTCCCCACTAATGGTGATTAATGAAGGAATGGTGGGAGGTGGTCGGCAATACGACGCGTTCGAAAGTTTTTTCACCAAGTACGGTGATTGAAACGGTGGCAAATTTCTTCAATATTTCCCCAGAAGAAATCTGTGGACGCAGTCAGGTAGCACATATATAAAACCGGCTAGACAGATCGCCATGTTTATTATGTCGCGTGATTTACGAGATGAGTACGACAAAAATCGCCAACGAAGTAGGATTAAAAGATGCACTACAGCGATACATGGAATTAAAGAAGATTGAAACCGACACGAAGACGGATTTTTGTACTACGTGATCAGCTAAATGAAATTCGTGATCTATTAAATAATGGCATCGTTTAAGTAATTGTGGAAAAGTGGTGAAAAACAATGTGGAATAAAATGGAAAAGGTTGCTAAAAGTCAGTTTGGTTTGAGGAAAAGTCCAGGTTTTACAGTGAGTGAAAAACAAAATCGAGTTTTTCCATAAAGTTTTCCAAGTTTTTCCCACGGTTTTACACAAGCAAATTTTTAAAAATTACCCTATAAAAAGATCAGTTTTCAACTTTTACACATAGCCTCACTAATACTACTAATAAATATATAAGAAAGGAGGATTATGGAAATCAATGTTGAACAAAGTAAGTTAGCTAAAGCATTGAGTATTGTCAGGTCGAATTACAGGAGGAAGTCGTACGACCTTACTGATTCTGAATAATGTTTTTAATGGAAGCTCAAAAGATAATAAAAAGTAACTTTAGTGACAACCAATTTAGATATGGCAATTAATTATTACTTGCCGACTACTTTAGCTAGAGATGGAAAAATCACCGTACCAGCCGAAACTTTTTAGCGGATTTTGTGAGTAATTTACCCAAAGGTGAGTGAAAATTCAGGTGAAATCAAGAAAAATTAAACCGTGAGTGAAGGTAAAATATAAATCAGCATTTAACGGAAATGCAGCAGAAGATTTTCCAGAATTACCAGAGTTTGATGAGAAAATCAGCAATTTCCTTCCAGATGGGGATTGATGATTTTCGTTTGAATGAATGCGGTAAAAGTGCCTGCTCATCAGATACGACACGTCCGACTTTAACCGGAATTTACTTTTAATAGTTCCGAAGGTGGACTATATGTAGCGAGCTACCGATGATTATCGCTTAGCGGGAGAGCTGATTAATAAAATTGAAAGCGAAATTAAGAGCGATCGTGCCAGTGCAGTGTATCGTGGATGTACTGGGGCAATTTCGGATAATATGGAAAATATTGAAATTTTATTTGATGAATTTCCCGTGCGTTTTCGTCTAGGTGAAATTGAAATTATTTCAAAAATTAATCGACGAGTTTCTTCCAGATTATCGTAAACTAATTCCAGAAAAACTCAGGTGGATTTCTTACTGAATAAGGCGGAGCTGACTGCGTGGCGTGAAGCTTGCGGCGTTGTTTTCGCGTGCGACAAGCGGATCGATTGTTTAGCAGTCGAAAAAGATGAACAAGTTTTTGCGTGGTATCTTCGGTCTTAAATGAGTTTGGTGAGAATAAATCAGAAATTGAGGCAGAAATTTCGAATGATGCAAAAGTGGTTTTAAATTCAAAATATTTAAATGATGTTTTTATTGGTGATTAGATGAGGATGAACTGAAAATTCGGAATTTCTGGGAAAACTTTCACCAGGTGTTAATTCAGAATAAAATAGTTTCGATTACACACATATTATTATGCCTTTGAAGAGTTAGATGTTAATTGATTATATAAAATTAAATAATCGGATTCATAAAAGATTATTTAAAAAATTAGACCAGATACGACGCTAATTTTGCAGGGGCGAATGGTATCGGACAAAACCTCGGTGATTGAGGCGATTTATTTGGTTTGACGCGGGAAATCTTTTAAGGCGACGGATAAAGAAATTTTAAATCGCGAGAGTGAATTTTTATCGTGTCGAATTAGGTAAACACGACGGTGAAAAATCGTAGCAACTTTTGACGTAATAAAAACAATTTTTAGTACAAGATAAAAAGTGCGAGGTTGCTAAAGAAGAGATAAATATCCGGTATTCTCTTTTTGCCGGAAGATATGCACCTGATTTCCACAAAGTCCAGACGAAGCGGCGAAAAGTAGTTTTGATCGAATCTTTTAGAGGAATTTGATCTGAATTATCATCATAATTTATTAATGTATGAAAAACTTTTAAAAACAGCGTAATGATTTATTGAAAAAGATTGCGATTTCGGAACAAGAATTCGGCCTGGAGAGTGAAAGTGTGTTTTTTCGCTGAATATTATGCTGAGTAAATATGGTACGGCGATTAATCAAACTAGACAGCGTTATATCGGGCGAATTAATGAAAATGACGACGCTGTATCGTTCAATTGCGCAAAATGAGGATGAGATTGAGATTTATTACGATTCATTATGTGGATTAAGCCAAAACGACTATTACAAGCGCTTAGATGCAGAATTTCGCATGGATTTAATGCGGGAAGTGCTAAAGTTTGGGTATCGGGATGATTTCTTATTTAAGTTCAATGGGGTTCTCGCGGATGGGACGGCGAGCCAGGGTGAAACGCGGTCGATTATTTTGGCACTAAAATTTAATGAGGCGGAGTTGATTGAAACGGAGACGATGTAAAAAGCCAGTAATTTTACTGGACGATGTTTTTCGGAGATTGGATAAAGGGCGACAAACGGCTTTGGTGGAAAAAGTTCAAAAACCATCAGGTGATATTGACGTCAGTGGAATAAGCGGTGGAAAAAGTAAGACTAGATAAATAAAATAATCGTGTTTAATAATTAATCTTCAGAGTCGTGTTTAAAATTTGGGTCAGAATCTTGATCGGAATTACAATAGTATATTTTACCTGATATTTAGAAGATTAATCCCCTTTTGTTCAAAAATAACTTTCGGCGACTTTCTTTCAGATTTTCTACCTGATTGTCTCGGCAAGTCATTAAATCGATAGTTAAGGTAATTTTATGTAAAATCTTTTTCGTCGCGAGAAGCAGAGGCAGAAAAGCCAAGTTTAAAATCTTGAACTGAGTAATATTAAAAATAGGGTCTTTATTATATTGATCTATTTCTTTAGCAAGTTTTTCTTCATATATCTGTTCATATAGATTGGCTTCTTCAGAATTGAGTAGAATAATAATCTTTATTAGAATCATCTGGCTGGAAGCATCTCATATGATAAGGTGTTTTGTTTATTATAGAAGAAAATCTATACTCTATAGAATCATCCGCCTTAATGTACTACTTCTTTTTCTCCGGGGTTTGTAGTGAATATGTGCCTTTGTTTGGATATTTCTTTCCATCAATATGAGCTCTGCATTTTTAGGTGCTACTAGTATATCTATATTTGATGAATGTCAGAAAAATAATAAATAGTTATAGATATAATAATTATAAAAACTATTGGTAATATAACGCTATGATTTTTGATACGATTTTAATTGTTGAATTTTATTTAAAAACATATTGCTATTCCGTAAGGAAAAATTGGTTGTATTATTAGTATTTAATGGCATGGCGGTTGTATTTATATTTTATGTGGAAGTATTAGCACCAATAAAACGATAGACTTTGAATCCATTGTTATATACTCCAGTAATACGTGAGGTTCTATTTTGATATGAGCATGAGATTAGTTTACTTGCATTATTTGGCGCCTTGTAATATATGGCAATATGAGGTTGCATTAATTACTATATCTCCATTTTGTAATGCATTGAGTTAGTTCCATTGAATTCAGAAACTGGTGAATATTTGGAGGGTTTCCTTCTACATATTTTGGTGTAGCTCTTCCTTTTTGCTGCACTTACCCGCAACAAAACAAAATCGGGTCTAATTTTGAATAGCGCATAACAGTTGAAACAAAAACATCACATGAAGCACCATGAAATACTGTGTTTTTAATCCCAACAGCCAGGGCAGTTTCGTATGCTAGGTACCATTTCAGTCTGAGCTGAGCGAGTCATTTTGTGTAGTTCAGGCCAAGCCATAGTAAGTGCTGTAGTCTACAATTAAGTTACCACTTTTTACTAGTTAAGTTACCACTTGCATCGATTGGGCTACCGCAGCTTATTCAGATGGTAAAAGATCCGCCACCACCAGGGCTTTATATTGAATGAAAGTTCCGGCACAGAGTAGAGGCTGGACTATAAACTTTACAGCCATCTTTTTGCATTCAGCCCAGTTTTTATTATGACGAGAATCACGGTTGGCATCAGCTAAATTCATGACATATGAGAACCTTCACCAAGTTGATTCGCTTGTGTGTTATTAAATCCTAGATCTCGGCCCTGATCAACATATATATTTAGCGCGACCGTTATATCTGAACCACATAGCCTTAACACCCATCATCTGTAGCGAGATTGATTGCGACCATAGTTAGTTTACAATTCGTTGACCTAATTCGTCGGTTTGTTTTTGAAATTCTTCTGATGCGACTGGACCAGGTGGGTAGCGATTAGTATTACGAGCATCATAAAATTGGTAAATACCCTGATGATTGTTTGGGTTTCTAGTGCCATTTAGGCCGGTTTCCATATTATGAATTACAGCAAACATCTGCCAAGGAATGTGATATTTGGCAGCTGATTGTTCATAGACTGGTTTATTTTTCTATTAGTGCTAATTGGCCTTCAGATAAGACTGGGTCGCCATTATATGAGTTTGTTACCAGATAAATCTAGAGGCGTGGAAGAAACACAATTACTAGTTTACTACCATCATAGTAAAAAAATCCATTAGCGTCGTAAAAGTCTAGAGTGGATTCATCGATGTCAGCGTGCACGTAGGTAGGATTAATAATAGTGAAAATAAGAAGAATGAAAAATGAAAACCAAAAACGAGGATTTAAAAAGAATGTTCTTAAGAGTTTTTGGAAAGATTTTTTGACCTTATTCATGTAATTTAATTATAGCATTAAACGAGAGAAGTTTGGAAACGGAACTTATAGTCAGAGTGTATTTAGTTCCCTTTTCTTGATTAGATTTAGCGTCGATATCTTGCTTGAGATAGGTAATCTGAGGATGCGAGAGTGGAACGGTAGAGGATTCGCCAGTAATGAAAGTTTTAACTGGTTTCATGAGAATATCAGCGAGAGTTTGAGGTGGTTGATGGTCGGCAAGATATTTATAATAATCAATAACAGCGAGACCGAACTCTGCATCGGATTTTTCTAAGACCAGAATAAACAGCTAGTTGCTCCAGCAAGGCTTTTTATCGGATTGTTGTTTCTTTTGGTATTTTTCGGCAACCGCAAGGAATTGGATCTTGAAGATTTCCAGTGCTATCTAAATTGTCTTCACATTTGGTTTGGGTACAGATACGATTACGTTCGGTATATTTTTGGAGATAGCGAATTTTTGATACATTGGATTACTTTCGTCCATGACACAGTTTTTGCCAGTTGCCCAGTTTTTAGCATTCTGTAATAATGATTGATAACCAGAATTAATCATACCGAGGAAGCTACCAACGAGTGGAATGGAATCAATAAACTGAGTTGGTACTCAACAGGTGATTCGGCGTCTAAAAATATTTTGATCAAAAACACCAAAAAGGTGATTTGCGATTGTCGCAATATTTGATTTTTTATCTAGAATAGAGATCTTCTTTTACGGTTCTTTTCACCGTCTTTCTCAGTAGTGTTTTTCGGAAGAATGCTTTTGATACGTGGCGTCATCTTCGTCGAGATAGGCTTGGGTCGGAGGCGGTAATATGGGCTGCCATACTATACAGGCACCACCGATACTACTGAGACGTTCGCAAACCTTAGGATCTTGCTGTTGATCGTAGAAATTTTTAGCATCTTTATTAGAGTCATAGACGGTACTAACTACTTGAGTTGATGAAGCAAAGTTTTTGTGGAAGCAATATCGGACAGAAAGTATTGGCACTTCTAGAAGTACTCAGAAGAGAAAGTTGAGAGAGTTTTTAGAAGATTATTATTCAAAAATGCAAATAACTAAATTTCGTGGCGAGATTACCAAGGAAAAGTGTTTGAATTAGAGGCGTCAAATGGACTGTGATTATAGCGATCCAACTTTAGCTTCTTCGTTAGCGGCGAGGACTAATTCTTGACTATAAGCCTGAGCAGTCTTTTTCGAAGCGACACCTAAACCAATCGTGGACATAGCCCATAAATCCGGCGGAAAGTGACGATCCTTTAATAAGTTCTTCTCCGGCTGGGATACACTCTCATAACAAGTTCAGGGTTACTCATAATGGTTTTAGCTACATGAGATAAGCACAGATAGTCCTGAAGAAACAATGGCGGCAATACCTAAAACTGATGGCAGTATTTACAGCGAAACTTTAAGAACTGTACCTACGACGAAGACTGGCGCCGCCAGTCGGAATAGCGGTAATAGCTGCAGCAACGTATCAGAAGCAAAGTCGACCACAGAAGCGGCGAAATTAGCTACGGCACAGCCAATATTGGCGGTGGTAGAAGTAGCGATACCCATTTTGACTGAGTTGAAAAATATTTTTCAATGGCATAATGTTTGGTTTGGCTAAGCATGGCAGTGGAGCCGGCGAGAACAGCATAAGCGCCTTGGGCTTGTAATTGAGCTCCTTCGATAGGGAGTCTCTTTGCCAGTATCAGTATTGATATAAGTGGTTTTTGACTAATCGATTTTTCTTTTGGACTGAATTCATAGGAGATTCGACGCCATTGCAGCTCTGGTTTTTACTATATGGTTCAAGGTCGCGAAAACTTCTAGATAGCTAGTGATGATACTGATGAGCAGCTACTAATAAACTAATAATATTAGCTACACGCATTACAGTACAAGTATTTCGTACTTTACCGAGACGGCTGACATCTTATTGATAAAATTTTTCAGCGCGAGAATTTGCGGTTTTTAGTTTGGCGGTTTCTTCTTCTACAATATCGGAGTTAGGGCCAGTACTAGGACTATCAGTATCGGTTTCAGTACTTTTAACTTCTTCGACTTCAGTTACTGTCTCAGTTTTTTATTGCCATTTTCTTCGGTTTCTGTCTCAGGGTATTGCCATTTTCTTCGGTTTCAGTCTCTTTTTCACGATCCTCGGCGTAGCGTCCTTCGGCTCAGAATCTTTAAATTGTTCAACATTCGTTTTCTTCAGAGAATCTTGATTAGCTTTATCATCCATAGTATTTTTAAACGAACGATAAAAAGTTTCGACTGACATTGATGCCTTAAAAGCTAATATGGCTGCAGGATCAAAATTTGCTCCACAGCCGTGCTTTGGATTTAGTAAAGTCATTTTGGAAACTAATATCAGAATTATAGGTCGATTTTTAGATTTTCGGCGGTAATGATTTTTGTTTCGGTATTTAAGAATATATTCTTCACCATTATCTTCTACGATAATATTGTTTTTAGCGAGACGCTGCTTGAGATAGTCTGGGAATTTGCCATGTTTTTCTGCATGTATTCCTTTAGTCATTTGGAGGAAGTGGCGGAATAGGTTCCGAACATAGTATCAGTAGCGCGAGTGATGAGAGTTTCGATGTGATTGGCGATATTAGAGATGCCGAAAAATTAGACCAAAAGTCCACCAAAAAGGACAACGATAAGACCGATGAGTGGGGCGTATTTTTGAGTTTTTGACTTTTTCTTTGCCGGAAAGTTGGTTTTGATTTTGGAAATTACCGGAGCCAGTATAGAAAGATTTTTCGTTCAAGATCGCGAAGATTGGCTAAAGAATTGGTTTCAGAATTAGCGACAGCGCTGGAATTTTTCGAGAGACTTTAGGGCACTTTGACTGGATCAGCGGGCTGGAACGTAGAACTCTGATTGCGCGATTTGGTTTCTAAAAACAGCAGAATCATTGTCCGAATTTTCTCGACGATGAAAAATCCGGGCATGTTATCTTCGCCGTAATAGACCTTTGACATAAGAATATTATAGGAGATTTTGTGAAAAATCGAGTGGGTTAGACTGATTTTTAGGTAAAAATAACTCATGTTTTCAGAGTTATTTTTATTATTGATTTTATCTGAGTTTCTATTATCTAGAGATGGTTTGACTGGTAATAATTAGTTATTTTTATCGTAGCGCGTTGGGTTGGTGGAAATCAGACTGGTTTCGGTATCAGAAGCGACAACTTGGATATGAACGTGGTTTTTGGCCAGCAAAGAAAAGACCGTGTCCGATTGGGAAGCTGGAGAGACGCTTACGTTCTTCTTCAGTGAGCTTAAAGACATCGGATAAGACATCGACAGCAGCAGCGGATTGTTTTAAGAGGAGCTGCATAGAAGAGTTCATGACGATAGCACGGCCCATTTTGTTACTCATGAAGTCTTCGACGTCCTGAGTGATAGTAGTGAGACCGAGATAATATTTACGAGCACGCTTGGCGAGGGAGAAAAGGAAGTTGGCGGAGTCGTCATATTTCATAAGTTGCCAAGCCTCATCGACGATGAGAATACGGCGCTTTTGTTTGGCGCGCACGATATTCCAGATGTGATTAAGGACGATATACATAGCGACTGGACGAAGTTCATCTTCGAGGTCACGAATATTGAAGACGACCATTTGGTTATTAATATCGATATTGGATTGCTGGGAGAAAATACCTGCGAAAGTACCGGTGGCGTACTTACGAAGACGTTGAGCGAGTTGTGGACCGGAGCCTCCCATGTGAGCGAGAGTATCGTAGAGATTAATAATGGTAGGTTGGGTGGATTGATGAGTGAGTGGATCGGAAGTAATACCAGCACGAGCGTAAAAGTATCGATAAGGGCTTGATCGAGATCGACTTCTTCGTTAGCGGAAAGTGAAGAAATTGGCTGACCGTTCGGACCGATTTGCGTACCACCGAGCATGAGACGGAAAAGACCGTGCAAAGTAACGAGGTTGGCACGCAAAGCATCGGAGCTTATCTTGCGAATCGATAACTTTTGGTAGGTCGAAAAGGATTAATACGTACGTCGGAATTAAGCGAGAGGCGGACATAAGAACCGCCGACAGCGTCGCTAAGTTTTGATATTCGTTTCTGGGTCGATAATCACAATTTTCGGTGCCCATCATCATGGAACGGATAGCTTCGAGCTTCACAGCAAATGATTTACCAGCGCAGATTTAGCGAAGACACGAGGGTTGGCATTTTCTAGAGTAAAGCGATCGAAAATTACCAGACCCTGGTTATGCATATTAACGCCATAAAGAATACGCGTTCCTGAGTGAGGTCGGCGGAAGTGAATGGGAAGGAAGTTGAGATGGCACTGGTGTTCATGTTGCGGCGAATTTGAAGTTGGTCAGTCGCCATCGGCATAGTGGTGTTCATTCCCTGCTCTTGTTGAGAAGTGGCAACCTTAGGAAAAATCATTAATTGACCAAACATGGTTTCAATTTTGTGCTGGACGTAATTTAATTCATCTAGAATCGGCCCAAAGAGTAACGTAAAGACCGAAACGGAAGAATTTTTCGTAACCAAGTTGTAATTGATCGCGAAGCTCTTCGGCATCCTGGATGGCAGCATCGGTTTCTGGGTTACGAATACGACCTTTTTCGGCGTTAAGTGAAATATCAGCTTCGAGCTGGTAACTTTTTACGTAGTTTTTCATCACGACGGTAGTATCGACTGGATAGATGTAGATAGAAATATCGAGCACTTCATCGATGTTAATGGAGAGGGACTAAGCCAGCCAGTGCTGAGAGTACGAGGATAACCATAAACATAAATAGTACGACCATACTTTGGTGCCAAGACGGAAATGATCGGATTGAATTTCAATAGAAGATGGAGAAATTAAATCGCGAAGGGTGGTAATACCCTGCTCAAAGCGCGTTGAATTTCTGCTTCTTCCATCGATTGTTTTTGGGCGGCGATTTCGGCAGCGGTAAGTTTTTAGCCATGTGTTTCCTCTATTATGTTTTATAAAATTATTTAAAATTATCTTGCTTGATTCCCTGGGTAGTTGGTAGAACTTGGGATTAGTTGGAGCTGGATTGACTGGGGGCTTGGGTTGGGTTCTGGGATAATGCGTGACCTGGAGCTTGCATTGGATTTTGCATTGGAGCTGGATTTTGAGTTTGACCTGGAGCTTGGATTGGCGCTGGGTTCTGGATTTGACCTGGAGCTTGGATTGGCGTTTGATTCATTGCAGGATTAAATTGCCTTGGCGCTTCTGGGTTTGGCCTTGGATTTTTGGTCATACGGACCAGGAGTTTTGGTATAAATAGTACCAAGTTTATTAAAATCAATAAACGGTTCACGGACGGCGGTGTCTGGGTTATTAAAAATTATAGAAGAGCTCGGAAAGTTCTTTGGTGTTAAGGCGAACAGTGTTGACACCAATACTGAAGAGACCACTGATAATAGTTTCGACACGTTTATCAATTTCGGCGGTAGCCTTGTCGTACGTATGTGCGATCGATTTTGGTGATTAGATTAGCGCTTTTTACTACCGAAGAAACTACTGAAGATATTTTTAGTTTGAGTGCTGGCTTTTTCAAGATCGTTATTGATAAAATGGCACCACGATAAAGAAAGATTTATCCATAATGTTGGCTTCTTGAGAAAAGTAAGTCGATGAAAGTTAATATAATCATCCATTAAAACGCCAAGTAACATATTGTCATTATTTTTACGAATTTCAGTAAGTTTTTCGATATACGGCGCAATATCAATACGCTGGGAACGAATAAGAATCTGTGTGGTGAGGTGAGAGAGTTAATAAAACCTTTATAGGCATACTCGACTCCTTCACGTTCTTGTTCGGACATGAGGGTCGAAAAGTTGATAGATTTACAAGCGATGACAGCGCGGAGAGAGCCATCTTTCATAATAATTAAACCATCACGGAGCTCGGAAAAAGTAGTGTGGATTGAGTGGAGGAAGGGTCGACAATTTGACGTGGAACAGCAGCATCAACTTGAGGCGACTGTGGAATGAACTGACTCATCATTTGAGGATTTCCGGCTGATGGGTAGCCTGGACCTGGGTTCATTTGGGGATTGGTTTGGTTTTGGTTAAAATTATTTTGATTCATAGGCGCCTTTAATGTTTGAATAAATGGATTTTTGATTAATATTAGGGTTATTAGTTGGTGGCTGAGTGAAAATTCAGGGTGTAGGGGTTTGCGTGATGAAAGCTTGAGGCGCTGTTATTTGGGTGCGAGATTTTTCGCGATAACGATTCGCTTCCTTACTAATGGTATCAATGGAAAAATTCTGATTATTGGCGAGGTTTTGGTAATTAGAATTTAGAATCGATTGAGTTACGACTGGCGAAGTGTTGGCGTTTTTGGACGGTTTGATTTTGAATAAACGGATTTTGTTTGTAGAGTTGATTCAGGGTGGTTTGATTTTGGGTGAATGGATTAGATGTGGTTTGATTTGGCGTAACCTGATTTTAGCGTAGATCTGATTTTGGGTTGAATGGATTAGAACCGAGGGTGGCTTGATGGGGAAGAAATCGTGGCGGGACCCACGGCGTTTTTCGGTGTTATTAATAGCAGCTTTCATTTGATTAATAATTTCGGCATGACGAGCGACTTTTCTTTTTGCATAAGATTAATCAGATTTTTGATTTTGACTATCATCCATAAAAATCATTGACGTCAGTGGCGTCAGCAATGAAATTTTCAGTGAAATTAGTATTATGATTACCGCGAATGGCACAGCCTTCGGAATCAATAAGATTGGAAAGAAAAACTCAGACGATGGCTGGCTTCTTCTTCGCTAAGATCACGCGTGCGAGATTTTTTCGACAATCTTGGGTGCAGTGATTTGGATGAGTGGTCTCACCTTGGCCTGGACGCCAGAAGCGCTTGTTGGAGTTTCATGTAAAAACTAACGATGGCAGCAAGATAGGTTTCCATTGGCTGGTCTTTTTAGAGGTAAAGCTAATACAAGAAAGAGATAACTGGAGCTGGTAGAAGCGCAAGTAAAGGGAAAAATTTGAAGAGAGCAGCAGCTAAGGCACCAGCAATCGCGGCAATTAAAAAGATAAACGAATTGACGAAAAAGTGAAAGGGGCCAAGGTCCTATCCTCTGCCTCAACGTCTTGTGGGACCTTATATGTAGCCATAATACTATTTTTAGCATAAAGGCTAGAGTTGATTTGAGGATTACTTTGAAGATTTTTGTGATTATATTTCTTAGCGTCTTGTTCGAGACGACCTTCTTCCCTATTTTTCATGGTCTTAATTTTTCGGCTAAATTACCATGTTCATCGGAGAAGACGAGCGCACGGACATTGATTATCCATTTTGAGCAATGGCACCCACTCTTCTGGCTGGAGAGAATAACATTACGAGCATCAGAACTTTCAATTTGCTTGATGAAGATTTCTTTGGCGGCGTCTTTTAGCTTCAGCGAGTTTTTCTTCGTAGTATTTTTGCTTCTCGATAGGATTGGTAGGGATTTCAGATTCATCGGCGGTGAGATCGTGAAGGATTTAGCAGTGAAGAGCTGCATAATACCATTAAAGACATCAGACTTTCATGGAAATAATATTGGCAGCCTTTCTGCTTAGAAAGGAAGTGATGGCTTTCTTCAGACCAGTTTCGAGAATACTACTCTTCTTAGGGTCTTGAGTGAGTTCGAAAAACCTTATCGTCGCGAGTATCGGCATTATTCCAGTCGGCATATCAAGGCCGGTAATCATATTAATGAGAGAGTACATCTGATCGCCACCGGATTGGAAGTTAAGAGCGGCACTGGAAACATTGGAAAGTGTGGCATCGAAGAGGTCGACACCGTATTTTTGAGAAACGTTATTAATTTCACCGAAGACGGTACGCTCGGCTTTTAATGAGAAGTACCTTTGAGAGCTTGAGATAGATTAAACTTAGTGGTCTTTCCTCACCATTGAGGTCTTTAAGTTTACCAGTGGCAAACTGCTCGAAGGTAATGCGATTATCTTGACGTTTACCAGTACTCCAGGCAGCGGTTTCAATGTACCAGCGAACTTACCGAAGCGACCAAGGACTGGGTCAGCATCATCGAAGGCCATTAATTCCTTGAAGAGAACGTTGGCATTTTTCAGTACCAGCGATAATTTTGCCATTATCTGAAAGATCTATGATACCTTCAGAACCTTATCGTAATCGCCACGGGCAGCCATGACACGCATGGTGGCAATCACGCGTTCGAAAGTCGGCGTCATTAATAGCTTTCTTGAAATCATTATTAAGTACGCCAGAATGAATACGACTGTAATAGGTAGTGCGGCGGTTGAGGGCTAGCCTGGTATTCTCGATCGCTAATCGACGGAAATATCACCCAGTACACTGTCGATACGTATCAATGACATGCTTAGGATTTTTTGATATTGAGAGCTGGATCATAATCCCAGGCACTGGTACCAGCGGCGCGTGCAATATATTTCTGATATTCTTTATCGTTTTAGCAATTTCAGCTTCGGTAGAAAGATTGAAACGTTTAGCACTGTTTTTCAGAATGAGAGTCAATATACTTCTCGTTAATTTCTTTCATCTTATTGAGATAAATTTATCAGAAGCAACATCATTGTTATGGATTTCGTGATCGACAGTCTTTTTGCTCGAGGAAATTTTCGGTTTGACGTTTGGCAAAGATTTTTAATTCCCTGCTTTTGGTAATCATATTTATCAATGTAATCACCCATGTTGCTCATGAGATTTTCAACACGATACCAGCATTTTCGGTACAGTATTTAAGTTCACGGTGACGATATTCGTCCAACATTTCAGAGTTTTTCTTGATTGGGTCAGCTTTGGAATAAATTGGTTTACCGTTTTTATGATAACCAATAATTGGGGTATTATTTTGGCGGGCTAAAATTTGTTCATCAATAAGAGTCCTAGATCCTCTTCAGGACGCGTTTTTCCTGTGTGCGCGGAAGGCTTGGTTTTGCATATAAATACGGTTAATAGTCATGTCTGGGCGGAGGGGCCACCTTTACCTTCGAGGCACGTTTTTGTAGTAATGCGCGACGAGCGAAACTCGGCGGCAGTAGAAAATTCTTTAGAAACAGTTTTGTTAAACTTACCGCTGACGCCACTAAGCGCTTGATTGACATCACCAGGACAGATTTGGACATACTGAGCATTTTAACGGCGAACATGATTGGTAGGACTTGGACGGCGATACCAATAATCACGCCAAAAAGGAGTTTCGGGCTGAAAATGAAAGAGATAGCCAAGAACCTTGGAAACACCAAAAAGGAAGCTAAAAGCTGGGAAGAAGACCAACATTTGAGCAAAAATAGATTTCCATTTTAGATAATATTTGTGGTATTTGGCAGAACGTAGAGGGCGAAAAATAATCGGTGAAGTGATAGTAAGTAGGATTACCACGGCTTGGCGAAGTGAAATAGTAATCAGACCGACAACTACGGCGATAAAACCGGCAAAAACGATTGGAATGAGTGTGAAAGAGGATGCTAAGTAAACCACCGGAAGCGGCAGCCGCAGTGGCGATACCGACACCACCGGAGAATGGTAGAGTGAGGTGCCACCGGCGATAGCGAGGAAAATATCGTAGATATTGAGTGGTTCGTCGAGTTTAGCCTCAGGATGTTGGTTTTTGAATAGCAGTGGTGGCGATGCCTTCAAGGAAAGATTTGAGGGCGTTACCAATAATGTTACTAACATCGACGAGAACCTGACAAATCAGATAGCTGAAGTTAACTAAAATGGCGGCAATGATGAGCTTTGGCAACATTTTCTTGATGTTGTAATTAGAAAAAGCCCAGGCCAGTAACCTGAGATAGACGATGAGCAGCAAGAAAATGATCAAAAGTATATTAGCAACATTGCGAGATGTAAGACCAAATGATGTAGATAGGAGATTTGTTATCCGAAGTAATTGGCTTGATAACTAGAAAAGGTCTCGATGGTGGAATAAAGTGCATCGATTCCCTTTGGCAGAAGACCGGTGGTAGGACAAACAATAAAAGGAAAGAATGCCGATTTGTTCCGGAACAGCTGAGTTCGTTTTTGATTCTCAGAATTAGCATTTTCGGGGCATAGTAGTTTCAGCAGTAGTAGTTCCTGAGTTTTTGATTTTTGAGTTTGGCCTGTTCTGTTTCATGACTGGAATCATCATCTTCGACTTCTTTCGGTTTTCGGAAGAATTTTTCGGATGAATTAGAGGAATTGTCTGGGGCGGCGTAAGTATTTAGGGAGGTTAGAGGAGAAAAAGAGAAAACAAGGTAAAAATAAGACAAAAAAATTGCCGTGCTGAATTTTCCTCTATGGTTGATTCCCTTATTCATAAAAATAACTCAATTAATATTTGTTATTATATCACAGTACAGTAATGTCGTCAACATTGACCACTGAAGCGACCGAATAATAAAAAGCAGAAAAATCTATACTCATGATATAATATATGTATGAAAAAGGTCAATCGACAGCTAGGTGTAAAATTTTTGAAGAATTTAATGATTTTTTCTCTGGTAGTGAGCGGGATTTTTGGGGCTTACGATGAGTGATTCTGTGAGATGCTTTAAGTTTGAATGATTTAGGGATTTCAGGTCGACAAGTTTTGGCTCAGGTAGGTGCCGTGATTGATGGTGATGTGGATAAAAGCTGTGAAGCGAAACGTCTTCTTAGGGATTTCGTCCTTGGTATAAAGGTTTAGCTACACGTGACGATAATAATAAGTGCGTGATTGGCAAAGCCAGCTACTCAAATAGTGGTACGACGAACTGGGCGCCTTTTGTTTGGGTAGTGGTAATGAATATTATTTATGATATTTTCCCTGGTAGCGGGCCTAACTGCAACTGGGTTTATTATCTATGGTGGACTTTCCTATGTAATGAGTGAAGGTGACCCAAAATAAGGCAGCGAAGGGTAAGAATATTATCAGGGCGCAGTGATTGGTTTAATTCTAACTATTTTGCTTCCGTGATTACAGAATACGATTATTGATGTAATTATTAGTGCAACCTAAGGAGTAATATGAAATATTTAGCAACAGTGGATCTAGAAAATATTGATTCCTAAATGAAGGCTTGAGTAGATTGCCAAATAAAGGATGGTAATTTTACGCAACCACAATTTTAAATTATATATATGCGTTAATTGGTTTAGTGGCGGTCTTTTTATATTGTGCTGGCGGCGGTGAATTTTGCGACAGCGCATGGTGATGTGCAAAAAAGGTGACTAAGGCAAAAATACGATTGTTTTGCGGTGATTGGCTTGGTGATTGTGGTTTTAGCGGCGGCAGTGACAAATTTTGCATTAACGGCATTAAATTAATAAGATAAGAGAAAATGTTGAAAAATGAAGATTTCGAAATTGTTAGTAAAGTTTAACGCACTTTTTGCTGGTCTATTTGGTTTGATTTTTAATAACTCTATCTCTGTGAATGCGACCTCGCGGAAGATTTTTTACGGGGTGTGCGATGATGTTGAAGATGAAGATGTGAAAAAACTTGCAGGCTGTAGCAGGAAGCTAGTGGTAAGAATAAAAATGTATGTAGATATTATCCAAAGTGGCGTGAATGTAGTGATTTCCTTGGTGGGAATGCTCGCGGTGTTTTCGATTATTTATGGTGGCTTTACTTATATGACGGCACAATCGGATGCGGCGAAAAATTAAGCGTGGCAAAGATATGGTGCTTTATGCCGTAGTAGCATTAGTGGTGGCTTTCTTGGCTTACAGTATTGTACTGTTTGTGACAAGAAATCTGAAATAATTACAGATTGATTCCAGAGAAATGTTTTGTTTTTCCAGAAGATATGTTATAATTTTTGGTAAATTAATATTAAAGGAATAATATGAAAATTTCGAATAAACTAAAAGCTTTGGCAATGGGTGGCACGAGCGTAGTTGCAGTTCTGGGTAACTCCGTCAATACTTTTTGCTGAGTAAGGTAAAATGTCCTGATGGTTCGGATAACGGCGCAAATGGTTTGGCTGGCTGTAGCAAACTAAATGAAAACAGTGCAAATAAGAATGACTTAATGGAACAAGCCAATACTATTATTAATGTAAGTTATTGGTGTGATTGCCTTCGTGGCTGTAGCTTTTATTATCTTCGGTGGTGTACAGTATACAACTTCCGCTGGTGATCCAGGTAAAGGTGAAGAAGGCTAAGGATACTATTCTCTACGGTATTATCGGTCTCGTGGTTTCCATGCTTGCTTACTCAATCGTGAACTTCGTGCTTGCTAACGTTTTTAAGGTTAGTTAGTGAAAATACCCCTTATGAGGGTATTTTTAGATTTAATTTTTAGAAAAGAGTAAATGAAAAGAATTTAAAAATTTCTAGCTGCATTTATCTTAGCTGGGTTGTTTGCGGGCGGAGCCTAAGTAGTTCGGTATTTGCTGAACCATCAAAAATCGGCCGCAGGTAGCACTAGTGCTAATAGTTCTAGTAGTTCTGATTCTGGTGAATCTGCTGGTATTTGTCCTCCAGGGTCAAAAATCCTGGAGCAACAAATATTGCGGCATGTAATATTAATCCTAGTCATAATAAAGATGATTTGATTAGTGATGTAAAATAAAATCATAAATGTTGTGCTTGGTGTACTTGGCGTAGTGGCGGTAGGGGTGATAATTTATGGTGGTTTCCTCTTTCTAACTGCTCAGGGTGATCCAGGTGGAATTAAGAAGGTAGGAATTCAATTACTTGGGTGTTATCGGTTTGATAATTGCGCTATTATCTTGGTCAATTATTAACTGTTTTAACTACACGATGAGTACTCGAGCAGCTCAGAATAGCACAACAATGACTACGATACTATGATTAAAATTAGTTTAAGAAATATAATCTATTCCTGCTATTTATCCTTGTTTGGTGTTTGCGAGTTTAGTGAAGCCAGTTTCGGCTTTTACTTGTCCAGAGAAAAACAGTACGTCAAAAGGTGATCCTGTATCAGCGCTTTCAGGTGTAATGTAGAAAACTGAGGGCGAAAAATCTTTAATGTCTAATGTGAATATGTTGATTAATGTATTTACTTCAGTAATGGGATTTTTTAGCAGTAGCTATGATAATCTATGGTGGATTTATGTTACTGACGGCCCAGGGGTGATCCAGCAAAATTAAGCGCGGTAAGGATGTAGTGCTTTATTCAGTTATTGGTTTAATCTTAGTGATGTTAGCTTATGCAATTGTAAATTTCGTCATGACCAATGTAACAAATAGATAAAAAATAAAAAGATCTCATGCATTGAGGTCTTTTTGTACTGATTGTTGGGTGATTTTTGAGTTTAGATTTTGGTTAAATTTAATTTATATTTAATTCTCTCATGCTTGCAGTATTTGGGAAACGGCATATATTGAAGTTAGTGGATTCGAAAAATATACCGAATTCACGGTATATTTAATTTTTCAGACAATGAGTTATGCGATTGGGATGCGAATAGGTGCTTCGGTCTTTTCTTTTTCGAAAAGAAATGGTGAGCACGCCGTCTTTTAATTCTGCTTTTACGCTGCCTTCGTCTTCGCGAACTTGGACTGGAAGGGCGATAGTACGAGAAAATTCTCCCCTAATAACACTCTTGGATATGCCAACAGGTGGTCTGTTCATCTTCGCCGCCACTAAAGGTTACCGGAGATGGTTGAGATATTGTCAGAAATGGTAACATCGAGGTCCCCTTTGGAGATGCCTGCGGTGCGAGCTTTGACAACTAACTTGTCGGCAGTTTCGTATACATCCACTGCTAATTGTCCTGGAAAATCACCAGGTTCTTCTTCCCACGCCTCTGGATCTTCTTCTGCTGGAAGTGGGACTCAGTTGTTCTTCTAGAGCTGAAACTGGTTCAGAGTCTGGGCCATCATTATCCAGGAAAGCGGCCGCGAGTTCATCTTCCATAAGCATGTCTTCGTCATTAGTACGAGCCATTGCTTGTATTCCTCCACATTAACTATTGTTCTTAATTATTATAAGAGTGGTTATGTTAAAAATCAGAGTAAACAGCTTTATCGTGTAAAAATTACAATAGAAAAATTTATTTTAGATATGGTTTTGCCAAATAGATGTGTGCGATGTCAGAGAGAGGGCAGGATTTTTGTGACCGTTGTAAAAATATATAAGCATAATCAATCCGGGCTATGTAATGAATGATGTGTACGGGTTTGAAAAATTATTGGTAGCAGGACTGAAAGGAGAGGTGGTTTGAAAGAGTTGGTGCGAGATTTTTAAATATAAGGGTCGGCGGGATTATGGAGAGTTTTTGGCGGAGAAATTAGGGAGGTGATTTTTGGTGAAGTTAAAGAATGAAGCAATGATAGGTCGAGTGAAGTTAAGAGAGAACAAGGCGATGATAAGTCGAGTGAAGTTGAAGAGATAAAGCGTGATGATAGGTCGAGGCTATAAGTCAGGGTGATGTACTGGTTGAGAGTATCAGGAATGATGGATGTTGAGACAGAGAAAATAGAAAAAAATTGTTTTAATTCCCTTGCCGACGATTCGAAAAAGCTTATATTCAGGAGAGAGGATTCGATCATACTTTAAGATTATGTTTTGAGCTGGAGATTTTTACAGAAAAGATTAGATGATTTTGGAATAAGTGTGGAATATCAGAGTCTTTTAGCTAGAAAAATAAGACAGTGCAGGTGGGTAAAGAGAGAGAACGTATGAAGCAAGCGGAAAAAGGCATACGGAATTCGGGAAGGGATAAAAATTGAGAATAAGACGCTCTATATGATTGGTGGATGATGTGACGACTACGGGTGCTTCCCTTGCGGCGGCGAAAATACTGCAGACCGATCGGTATGGGCTGCGGTATTAATGAAAGAACGTTGATTAGTTGGTAGTACCGACACCGATCACGGAATTGAGTACGAAATTGACGATGGCGTAAGCGAGCAGCGAGATAATGAGGGCCGATGATGGCACAGAGTACGGTGTTTTTAGCATCTGTAACCTTTTTGAAGTCACCACCAGAAAGAATATAGCGGAGACCACCGTAAACTAGCATAATAACTGAGATGAGGGCCGACAATGAGTAATACGGTATTAGTGATGCGGCTGAAAACACCGTTATCGCCGATGAGTTCAGTGAGGCATACCTTCAGCACGGGCAGCATTTGCACCTTCTTGGACACTAGTAGCAGAAACTAGGAGGCGGCTAGAAAAAGGCAAAGCAAAGCACGAGGCCAGTAAAAAGTTTGTGTAATAATTTTGGTAATTTTTCATGAAATATAGAATCTCGCGGTTAAATTCGACAATATTATTTTTAACACAGATATGCGAAAAAGTAACGAAAGTCTGGATTAACATCTCAAGTGTTGCGCTTGAGGGGCTAGAGTAGTTAGTGGGGTTAATAGAGATATTTGAGGAATATTTGGAAAAAAACTATTAGAGATGTGGTGAATCTATGATAAGATGAGGTAGACGGAGAGTTACCCAAGTGGCTGAAGGGGGCGGTTTGCTAAATCGCTAGTGTGGGGAGACCTGCAGCGGGAGTTCAGATCTCCCACTCTCCCGCCATTACATGTCAGATCGATTGGAAAGACCCTTAGAAGGGTCTTTTATTATTCTAAGATTCTTTTAGAATATGCGATTCTCTATCTTCTGCGTCGTCGTCTCACATATTAATATGTTATAATGTTAATAGTTAAAAGGTGCTAATATGGACGAAAAATTGTAAAAAGTGGGAAGGTGAAGAATATATTTCACATAATAATGGTGCGGGAGTGGTATGTAGGGCTATTTTCAGTGACCTTGGTTTTGAGTTTGCTTTCATTCTATTTACAGTGGTGGACTTTTTGGCATTGGTGATCGTGTCAGCTTTTGACTCTGTTGATTCTAGCGGTGAGGCCAGCAAGAAAAATTTCCTATACTCTAACCGATAAAGGGCTTCACGGAAGGTGATAAATTTTATGCGTTTTTCTGAATTTAAATCTTTTGGGATTTTACAGGATGATGTGCATTTTGCGATTGTTTTGACGCCAAGAAAGCGCTTGTCGCCAGCAGTGACGATTTACTTTTCGGAGAATAAGGGTGAAGGGATTGTCGATATGTTTGGGAGCAGAAATTGCCAATGGAGCCAGTGGAGTTGGATCTATTAGATAAATTGGTAAAAGACTACGTATTTAGTTTTAGTTTGGTTAAGGGGTGATCTTCTGTTTTTAATTTGATTGACTGCAATAATAAAAATCTAAATTTTAGGGGTACAAATCAAAAAGGAAATATGTTATAATATGAGTGTCGTAGTAATACGATGCTCATTTAATTTCTAGGTGAATATTACTTTATGTGGTATTCACGCATGCACCCGTAGCTCAGCTGGATAGAGCGTTTGCTTGCGGAGCAAAAAGGTCGTGAGTTCGAATCTGTCAGGGTGTACCAAATGAAATTATGAGAAAAATCAGTTCCTTTCGGAGCTGATTTTTGTGTGAAAACTGTTGACGTGCTAGAAAATTTATGAATAAGCTTTTTAAATTAAAAATGGTTGAATTAGGGAAAATGATGATTTTTAGTTGGCTTTGTAATCTGTTGTAGTTAAGAGTATTTTTGCTAAAATAAGAGGTGAAGCGTGGCCGAGTGGTTGAAGGCGCACGACTCGAAATCGTGTGGGCCGAAAGGTCTCGGAGGTTCGAATCCTCTCGCTTCCGCCATAAAAATAAAAAGAAGGCCTTTAGGGATTTTTATTTTTCATCTGCGAGAGGATGAGAACCGTAGGTTAGACCGGACGACGAAGCGAGTGAAAAATAAAGTTTACTTTTTATTTTTCTGAGCGAGGAGGAACGAAGATTTTGCAGAAAAAAGCCCTAATCCTCTCGCTTCCGCCATGAATGTCGGAACCAAAAAGACTCTATAGAGTCTTTTTATCTTTTAGTAAAACCTTTAAAAAGGAGGATTCTCTGTCTTCTGCGTCGTCGTCGCAAAAATGCACTTTTTCGAGCTCCTCTAGAAGGCGAATCTGATATTTTTCCGAGCGAGGAGGAAGGAAGGGTTTACCTTCCAAAAGCCTACCGGACGATGAAGCAGTGAAATAAAGACCAATAGGTCCTTATATTCACTTCCTTGCCAGTGAAAAACAGTTGCAAAAGTCTTGATGAGAATTTTTAATATCGGTAGGTAATACTCCAATGGTCAATATAGTAACAATCGAGGCGAACGATTTTTTCAAAATCAGTAATTTCGCTACGACCAGAAACTTGCCAGAGTCCGGTAATACCAGGTTTTAATACTGATACGGCGCTTGTCGATGGGCAGCATATTGATTATATTCGTTCACTGTGGGCGGACGAGTGCCAATGAGCGACATACTGCCTCCGAGTACGTTAAAGAGGTGGGGTAATTCGTCGATGCTGGTTTACAGAGAATTTACCAATTTTTAGTAATGCGAGGGATCATTTTTCATCTTAAACATGAAGCCTTGCATCTCGTTTTGTTCTTGCAAATCCTTGAGGCGTTCTTCGGCATTTTGATACATGGAGCGGAATTTGTAAATGTTGGAAGAATTTACCATTACGGCCAACGCGTTTTTGTTTGAAGATAATGGGTCCTGGATCTTCTAGGGTAGAATTAATGGAGCAACAATAATACCAAAGAGAATACAAATCAAACAACCGACTAAGGCGCCAAGAAATATCCATGAGGGCGTTTGATGATTAATTCCCCATCGAGTAAAAATACGTGGTGAAAAGACGAATTACACTCAGATGTTCCAAAAGTCTTCGAGTTTAGTCTCTAGGGTTTCAATACGTAAAACTATCAGATAGTGATTAATGAGTCGATTCCCATTTCTAATAGACTCGATAAGTTGACGAATCACGATCGGTATGAGCAACACTAAAAATTACAAAGTCGACGTGATGGCGTTTGAGGTATTCAATGGCGGGAGTGGTGAGCTCTTTTAAAGTCATAGGTTCCGGCAGGAGTTGGCAATTGCCTGGGTAAGTTTATTTTTGCTGAGGGTTTTACCTTATAAAAAGATCTTTACACTTGCCAGAAAGCGAGCTAATACCAATAATTTCACAATCTTCAGCGTCAAGTTTTTGGATTTTTACTAATCACATTACGAAGATTGCAACTATCAGTAAAAATCACAGTTTTCTTGGTATGGTGCCCAAGGTATTCAGCGTTTGATAAAATGAACTAAATAAAGGTAATAAAAGAAGATAGAAGTTGACTGAGAAAAATGTACCAAAAAGAGTCGTGGAATACTAATTGCCTACATGAGTTAGATAAACAATTGCGGAAAAATAATTGCCATAAAAAGATTAGTAGAAGATGCAGATTTGGCATGACGAAGAATACCACGTTATTTAGTTTCTGGAGTTATTGGTAGAAAGTAAAAACAATTAGAATGGGAGAAAAGAGATGAGTATAAATCGTTGTGGTACGAATATTGCAAAAAGGCAATATCGTTAGGTTCCCAACCAAAGCGAAGGAAGTAGGTAATTAAAAATGATATAGTAATGGCAAAAAGATTAGCGGTAAATAACTCAACACGACGATGATTTGACATATTGAACTTATTGTAACATAAATATTCAGATTTAACAGAAAATATTACCCCTGTTAATGCTTATGATTGCAGAAAATATAAATTATTTGCTAATAAAATATATCATATATGAGATATTTTGGTTTGAGGCAAATTTTGATGAATTTTTGGCGTTACAGGTGGAAATCAGGGGAAAAGTAGTATAATTAAGAGAAAAATTAATTGGATGGTGGGGTGAAGGAAGGCAAAATGGCAAGTATTTTTCAAAAATTATTGCAGGTGAGATTCCATGTTACAAAATTTACGAGGATCGAGAAAACCTTGGCTTTTTGGATATTCACCAGAAACCAAAGGTCACACCTGTGGTGGTGCCGAAACTTGAAAGTCGACAAACTTTACGATTTGCCAGATGATTATTATCTTGCGGTGATGAAACAGTGAAGAAATTGGCAGCCAATATGGAAAAAGTTTTTGGGGAGAGGACTTTAATTAAAGTGATCGGTACGGATGTGCCACATGCGCATGTCATCTGGTGACTTTTGATCCAAATTATAAATATGGCCAGGTGGTGGAAGTTTCCGAGGCGGAAATGGCTGAAATACGAGAAAAATTATTCTTAGAAAGTGAGGAGAAATAATGAAATTTGCTCCGGCATACAATCCGGCGGATTTGAAGCGGATATTTACGCAGCTTGGAGGCAGCAGGTAAGTTTTGCCAAAAAAGATGAAACTCGGGCGGACGGCAAGAAAGCAAAACGCTATTCGATTGTGATGCCACCACCAAATGCGAACGGAAATTTGCATATTGGTCACGGTTTAACCGTGGCGGTGGAAGATTCCCTCGACCCGCTATAACAGATTACGAGGACGTAGGACTTGGTATGTGCCTGGAGCGGACCATGCGGGTTTTGAAACTTGGGTGGTTTATGAGCGTGAGCTTGAGAAAAATCGGGTCGTTCCCGTTTCTCGATGAGCCGTGATGAAATTTATAGCGAAGTTTGAACTTCGTACAGAGTAAACGCGGCGATATGGAACTGCAGTTGCGCGCGCTCGGGGCTTCTTGTTCATGGCAGGACCTCACTTTTACCCTGGATGAAAATGTAGTGCGCCGTACCTATAAGACCTTTGAACAGATGTGGAAGGACGGTCTGATTTATCGTGGTGAAAAATTAGTAAATTATTGTACGAAACATCAGACGGCTTTTTGCGTGATATTGAGGTGGAATATAAGGATGAAAAAGGTATTCTCTACGAGATTAAATATCCATTCGGGCTGGGCGTGGACAGTGACGCTAAGGTGGAACTTCTAGATGAAAATGGTGAAGTCGAGAGAGTAATTGAGGCGGTGTGGTGGTTTCAACTACGCGTCCTGAGACCTTTATTCGGCGATACGGCGGTGGCGATTAATCAAATGACAAAACGCTATGAATTTTTGCATGGCAAGACTTTAATTTTGCGCTTGACGGGTCGTGAAATTCCCGGTAGTGCTGGATGAACATGCAGAAATGGGCTTCGGTACAGGGTGGTAAAGATTACGCCTGCGCATGATAACGACGATTTTGAGGTGGGATGCGCCGCGATCTACCGAGAATCCAGGTGATTGGATTCGATGGCAAGATGTTGCCGATTTGTGGCGAAGAAAGTTGCAGGTCTGAGCGTAGAAGAAGCGCGTAAGAAGACGGTAAAAATGCTCGATGCGGCGGGATTGCTGGTGGGTGAGAAGAAAATGCAGCACTCAGTGGCACACTGTTATAAGTGTGGCACGGTGATCGAAGCGATAGTTGAAAAGAACAGTGGTTTATCGACACTTCGAAGCTAGCGAAGATGGCGATTGAGCGCCTGAAATAATAATGAAATTAAGTTTTTATCCAGAGAATAAACAGAAGGTTTTGATTAATTATCCGAGGGGTTGAAAGACTGGAATATTTCACGTCAGATTCCTTGGGGATTGCGATTCCAATGTTTCCACAAGATCGATCCAAATGCAGAAGGTGAAGAATGGGTGTTTGATACTAGAACTCATCTGTTTGAGATTGAAATCGGCGGTGTAAAAATATCGTCGCGATGAGGATACTTTTGATACATGGTTCTCTTCTTCGCTGGCCAATTGTTTGTACGAACTGGGAAGAAGGCTTTAAAAATGAATTCTATCCCACTAAATGTGATGGAAACCGGAGCAGATATTTTGTTTGCTTGGGTGGCTAGAATGATTATGATGGGGTTTACGTGACGGGCGAAGTGCCATTCCGTGAAGTCTATCTACGCTTAGTGCTCGACGCTAAGGAGTAAAAAGATGTCCAAATCTAGGGTAATGTGATTAACCCGATGGAATTGATTGAAAAATATGGTTCCGATGCTTTCCGTATGGGGATTTTGCGTGGCCGCTCAGCGGAATTAAACCAGGCGTTTCTCAGGAGAATTCAGTGATTTCGAGCCGTAATCTTTGTAATAAATTTATGGAACGTTTCACGCGTTTCTGTGCAAGAGATGGTGGATGAATCTGCAGCGAATTCTAACAGAGACAAGCGTTGTGGAATATACAACGGAAAAATGCAGGTGAAGACTGGATTTGTCATGAAATTAACTGGGCTAGCTCGATGCTGGGACAGGCGATGAGTGAATACCGTTTCTCGAGGCGGTGGAAATTGTCTATAGCTTTGGTCTGGGATAAGTACTGCGGACTGGTTCCTGGAAAGTCAGAAGATTTTTAAGAATATTCCACTTCTGAAGAAGACTTTAGAAAAATGTTTTGATGATGATGCATCCTTTTGCGCCTTTCGTAACAGAGGTGATTTGGCAAAATCTTTCTTGGACTTCCGGTATGGTGATCGATGCGGGTTGGCCAGAAATCATGAAATATGATGAGATCTCAGCGATGAATTTCGAACGTCTGATTGAAGTGGTGACGAGATTCGTGCGACGAATAATTCCTGTCGCTTCTAAATAATAATAAGAAATTCGGCTTACTCTTCGGTGAAGATGTAATGGCGATTGAGATACTGCTAGCTTTTGAAATTCCTCTCGCTGTACCTTATATCTCCTCGACTAACGGTACGCCGAGGGGGTTTGAAATAGCGATTGCAAACCACGAATTATATCTCGATGTGACGGCTGAAGTGGTAGCTAAAATATAAGGATGAGCTGACCGAGAAGATTCTAGCAGTAGGTCGAGAGCTTGACGGGATTAAATTCACGCATGATGAATCCAAATTATGTGGAAAGAGCTCCGGCGGAATTAGTGAGAGAGACACGTAATCTGATTGCAGAAAAAGAAAAAGCTGATCGAAGAAATGAAGATGCAGCTAAATGTAATCTAAAGGTTCAGTGTTTCCCCTACTACAATGTAGCCATAAAAAGTCAGCGCTTCCCTGTTAAAATGTGCTGGAAGTTTATACAGATTAAAAACTTCAGTTATGAGCCGAAGTTTTTGTGATATGTTTGATATGGAGCTGAGATTTAAACTTAATGCGTGTCTTGTGTCTTTAAGTGCAAAAATAATTAGTGTAGTTCCTTCTAGCTTTAATTTACAGAGGTCTATTAGCATCCAGATATAATCTTTAATGATAAATTTAGCTTTTTTAGCATCCTAATAAGAGTATTTTTCTTATTTAATAAAAATTTTGCATAAAAATACTATGCGCTTTTATAGGTTACATGATTCCCTTGCCTGTTGTGAAAAATGACGTGAAAATACAATGCTTCCTGTTAAGCACATGAAAAATCTTGCATAATGTAAAAATGCTAATGTTATATGCTTTGACAAATAAGCATAAACATTTTCCTAATAAGGTACTGATCTGTTCTTATATGACCCAATTACCGAGGCGCTATCGTAGTTAAAAATTATGTGTTCCGTTTTAAAAATTCGATAATTGTTATGTCTATATTAGCGTGAGCGGGTTGCTAAAGTCAAGTGGGTTCTAAATATAGGAAGAATTTGAAAATAAACCTATGCACTTTCAGGAAAAAGTCGAGAATAATAGTGGAAAAAGGGAACTAGTGCAAAAATTGCACAGGGTTCGATATGTATGTTTAGATATATAGAACTGTGAACTAGTGCAAAAATGCACTGGATTGAGGTGATTTTTGAGGTGGGATGGAAAAGGGAAGAAGGTTATGTTAAAAATGTGGTTGTGGCATATATTAGAAAAAGTTTAAGACAGCTTCAGGTGCGACTGGGGTGCAAGTTTGCTATAAAAGAGCATGGCAAGGTTGTGAAACTGGTGCATGTGGGTTCAAGTAACTCGGAATTGGGGCTGACGAAACTTTCTAAGAAAAGCCCAAGATATTATCGATGCGGGAAGCGTAGGCTTTTTCTGATTAGATGATCGCAGAATTAAAGGTTATTTTTGATTGATTTTTAAATTTGTCTGAAGAGCGATTTAATAGGTGCGGTTAAAAATAACTGAATTTGGTTTTATTTTTGATGGGTTGCCGTCGAAAATTTTTGATTAGCCACTGCAAAAATAGGTTTGTTTTTGATTGATTTTTAATTGTTTGGCGTGAGGTTCGAATTTTTATGGTGAGGTTTATACATGGTTTTGATCTAGATTTTTTAGCTTTTGCAGATTTTTGTTTATGCTTGAAAAATTTAGATTTATTGATATGATTTGAATTAGCTTGAATATTTATTCGGCAGAGAAAGCATTGGTTTAGTACATTAGGAGGTTGAGATGAAAAATTACGGAAGCAAGTGCAAGTTACTAGAATCCATTTTTATGATGAGATTTAGTGACGATTTTTATCTACAGCTACAATTAAAGCATGTAGAAAAATGTGGCAGAATTTGTTATCTGAGTGAGCCGAAAAGATCCAGAAGGGAAGCACGGAGAAGTTTATTCGGATGCTGATCAAAAATGGGCATGAATCTCCATTGGAGCACGGAAGTTGCACATTCAAGATTGTGACAGATCGGGCGATTTCACAGGAAATCGTGAGACATCGTTTGGCTTCTTATTCGCAGGGAATCGACGAGATATTGTAATTACGCGAACGGGAAATTCTCCCGAGAGATTACGGTGATTGAGCCGAGTGGCCTGGCGGAGAATGAGGCAAGAGAATGGTTGGACGCGATGGAATATCTGGAAGAACTTATCTGTATCTAATTGATGGTAGGGTGAAGCCAGAAAAAGCACGTGACGTATTGCCGCTTTGCTTTGAAAAGACGGAGCTAATGATGACGGCGAATTTTTAGGGAATGGCGACATTTTTCTGAAAATTACGTGGTTCGAGAATGGCGCATCCGGGGATTCGGAAAAATTGCTAAAGCAGATTTATGAAGTTTTTCAACAGGCGATTCCGGTACTAGTGGAAGATATTGAGCTCGCGGATGCGGATGAGTGAAAGCTAGTGGATGAGTAATATTTTTCAACCAAAAAGACTCGCGGAGGACGAGTCTTTTTACGTCTGAATTTTTCTCGGAGAGTGAGAGAGGAAAGTAGAATTATTAAATTGGAAAAATATGCTATTTAATTTTGGAACGGGAAGGATGTTGAGTTTATAAGGGTCGGAAGGTTGGACGCTGGATAGAATTTCATAATAAGCGGCGGAAGCGACCATGGCGGCATTGTCACCGGAAAATTTTTGGGAGTGGGAAAATAACATTTGAGACCAGTGAAACTTAGTCTCGAGTTTTTTTGGCATCATCACGGAGAGTTTGATTGGCAGAAACACCACCAGCGATGACGAGGGATTTGGTTTCGGGATTTTGTTTAATGGCCGCAGTGATTTTTCAAGGAGAATATCAGTGGCGGCTTGATCAAAAAGAAGCGGCGAGATCGGCTTTAGTGGTATCGTCGAGTAAGTCGGCGAGCTTGGAAGAAGGAATGATATCGGAACATTGACGAGGGTTTTTGACAGTACGTAGAAAAGCGGTTTTGAGGCCAGAGAAAAGAAAATCGAGAGAATTGGCGAGTGGGTGAGGAAGGTGAAACGATGGGAATCGCCAGATTTAGCGAGATGGGGAAATAGCTGGGCCGCCTGGATAGGGAAGGCCAAGAATTTTTGGCGATTTTATCGAAGCATTCACCGACAACATCATCACGGGTAGAGGCGATAATTTCAAAAATGATTATGGGCGGGCATGCGGATGATTTGGGTGTGGCCGCCAGAAATGACGAGAGCACGGAGAGGAAATTCAGGTTTTTCGGTGAGCCAGTTGGCATAAATATGGGATTTGAGGTGATGTACTGGGTAAAAAATGGAATATGATGCAAAAATACTGATGGTGCAGAGCGGAAAAGTGTACCAACGAGAAGTGAGACCAAGCAGACCTGGGGTGTGGGTGACGGCAATGGCGTCGATCTTTAGACCAATCATTCGGTTTTAAGACCGGCTTTCAGTGAAAGCTGGTGGATGACTGGCTGGATGGCTTCAAGATGGGAACAGGGCAGCGACTTGCAGGGATCACCACCGTAACTCGCAAAGATATCGATTTGAGAAACTACGACATTGCTCAAAATATGATCATCGTCTTCAACAATGGCGGCAGCAGTTTCATCACAAGAGTTTCGATACCCAAAATTTTCATGAGTAAATTATACCACGAAACAGGGAAGAATGGTTGAAACGGATGTGGGTAGGGCGGAGAAATGGAAGATGGAGAAATGGTTAGGACGGAGAAATGGGTGAGGCGAAGATTGAGGGTGAATGATTGATTGACTAAGACTAACGGTTTGGTTGTTTGATGGAATCGATAGGATTTTTGCCGGCGGCTTTGAGTGATGGAGATGGTGCCAGATATGAAAGCCGGTGAAAAAGGGCGACGCCAGAGGTGATGGCAGGGTATTTCTGGAGAAATAAATTTTTTGAATTCAGTAAGGAAGGCGGTAGCGAGAAGAGCGGCATAACCGATGATAAAACCGAGCACGGCGCCAGAGAGATTGAGCAGGATGGATTCGAAAATAAACTGTAAGAAAAATATTAAAAGTGAGTAGCACCGATGAGCTTTTCGGACGCCAATTTCGTGAGTACGTTCGGTGACCGTGGCGATCATAATACTGGTAATACTAATCGAGCCGACAATGATAGAGATAATTGCGATAATGGAAAGTAAGACGGTGATAAGTTTGACATTGGAAGAAGCTGGGATGGGAAATTTGCTCTTCGGATGCGAGTTGAAAGGCGCCAGCGAGGTTAGGATTTTCGGAAAGTTTTTATTTAGAGAATCTTTTGATAGAAAGCATAGTGGCATGATCTGGTAATTGAATAAGAACCTTTTCGATAATAGGGATTTAGGTGGTAAGCTGATCGAAATTTACCAGACCGACTTTGATTGAAAATTGAAAAGCGAGTGAAAATTACGAGGATTGTCTTGGTCTTTCAAGAACACCAGTGACAATGTAGCGTTCACCTTTAACGTTGACGGTTTTTGCCAATACTTTCGGCGGTGCCAAAAAGTTGAAGGAAAGATTATGACCGAGCACGATAGTCTTGAGGTTGGCGTCACTTGGAATGAACCGGTTTTGATTTTGAGACCGAGGATTTTGAGAGCTGATTCGTTGACGCCAAGAATATTGCCGTTAGCGACAAGGTTATCACCAGATAGATTACAGGTGATAGGAGCGAGTGGCGAAACGGCGGCAGTGGTATTAGTAGATTTTTGGACGAGTTCGACAGTTTCTTTGTTAAAAAGGGGAAGAAATGAGGGGTGTGGCCGTGAGAATGGAAGAAATATCGGTGAGATTTCCTCGGATTTTTGTTGAGCACGAGAGCGCATCGTTGGTTTCGGATTTCACAAGATTTTTGAAACTGCCGATGATGCCCAAAAGTGTAGACGATACTGGCGATACCGATAGCGATACCAAGAGAGGTGAGAAATGTACGTAATTTTTGGCGCTTCAAAGAAGAGCGGGCGATGGCGTAATTTGTGCGGAAGCAACAATGACATTATTTGATGACCTTTCTTTTTGCAGATTTTTAGTGTGAGATTTGGTGCGAGCAGAATTATTTTTAGCGGATTTTTGCCGAAATTAAGATTAAATTTGAGTGTGGAATTAGATTTATTGCGCTTGATCGGAGTAATAGTAGCAATTTGAGAAACGCGTTCAGTCTTTTTCTGGTTCAGCTTCTGTAGTCTTAGCGGTTTCTGGTTCGACTACTTCGGTTTCAGGTTTAGCTGGAGGAAAATATTCCTTGACTGGAGCAGAGGCTGGCTTTTTAGTAGAAGTTGGAAGCTCAGAAACGGTGCCAAGATTATAAGAGAGTGGTTTATTGGAAGATTTTTTCTGGAGTATTTGGGATAAATTTTTGGTTCAAAAGGATTAACGTTAGGTTCTGGACTACGAGTAATTTTGGAGTCGAGACCTCCAGTTTTGGTTCCGGCGCAATGCGAGGAGTTTCAGATTTAGTAACACGAGGTGCTTTCAGGTTTAATAGGGAGAGGTGCCTCTGATTTAATAACTGAGTGGTTTCAGGTTTTAGGGGTTTTGGAATTGAAATGAATATCAATGCGTTCTGGAAGATTATGGTCAGCGACGAATTTAAAGTCACGATCAATTGAGCCATCAATCATATGCAGCACGCGTGTAGCGTACTGAGTGAGGGGCTGGGTTATGAGTCACCATAATAATAGTATTACCAGCTTGGTGAACACGATGAAGTTCCTGCATGACGATTTCAGAACTTTTTAGTATCGAGGACTACCAGTCGGCTCATCGGCAAGAATAATTTCCGGATTAGCGACCAGGGCGCGAGCGATGGCGACGCGTTGCTTCTGACCACCGGAGGCTGATATGGATAATATTCTTTGGTTTGAAGGTCAGAAATTTTTAGAGTTTCGGAGGCTTTAATGATGGCTTTTGTGTGGCTAATGCCGGCATAGACAGAGGCAGGGCAACGTTTTTCAAGAACGGTTAAAGTGGGAATGAGATTATATTCTTGAAAAATAATACCAATTTTTGCGAACGAAGTTTAGCAAGACGACGACTACTGAAATGAGAGGTCAGGGGTTTGGTTTAGAAAGTATTGGCCAGAGGTCGGGCGATCGAAAACCGAGAATATTAAGTAGGGTGGTTTTACCGCAGCCAGATGAGCCCACATCATAATAAATTCACCAGGTTTGACCTGCAAATAGAAATTTTGAGAGCGTAAGATTCCGCTTCGCTAATACCAAAAACTCGATTAATATCATGAAGTTCAATCAAATTGTTTGGGGATGTTTGTTGATTATTTACCTCTTGTGCCATTAGTCTTATTATAAACTAAAAAGAAAAATATGTTATGATTATGTGAAAAATTATTGGGTTTTTATGGCAAAGAAAAAAGTCGAAGAAAAGTGGGGTAAATCAAAAGAAAAAAATCATAATCACACTAAGAAGCAAAATGGCGGTGAAGGATTTTTTCTATGGTTAAAAATTCGGTAGAAAAAGCAGAAGCAGTTTCAGAAAAATTAGCGTGAATGAGCCGGCAATAAAGGATAGCTGAAAAATTAGCAAAAGCGGAAATAAAAAGCAGAAGCGGCTTTCAGAAAAAAAGCAAAAAGCAGTAAAATAAAAAGCAGAAGCGGCTTCAGAAAAAAAGCAAAAGTGAAATTGACTTAAAATCTAAAAACCAACGACAAAAATCAGACAGAATAAGGTGCCACTTTGGGCGAAAAATTGTAATGATTGCTTTGTCGGTAATTTTAGTTTTAATTATTGCAGCAGTGACCTTGATGTATATGCTACTTTCACATCTCGACCGCGGTGTTTAAGGGTAATCCAATGGATATTTTGATTAGCTCGGAATTAAAGAAGGATGAAAATGGACAGACGAATTTCTTAATTTTTGGAACTTCGGAAGATGCGAAAAGGACACGGCGGACAAGAGCTAACCTGACTCGATTTTGGTGGCTTCGATTAATCAGGAACATAAATCGGCGAAAGTTTTTAGTGTACCGAGGGATCTTTGGGTAAATTATTCGGTGGCAGGAAAATGAACCGATGAGGCTGTACGGTGGGAGACAGGGAGAAGATTAATGCAACCTATCTATGTGCGTTGGAAGAATATAAGAATTCGATGAGTGTAAGTAATGCGAAGGATGCGGCATCGCTATATTTTGCGAAAAAGATTTCGGAAGTGACAGGTCTTTCGATGCATTATTATGTGGCGGTAGACTGGGGCGCAGTAAAGATGATCGTGGATAAAATTGGGGATTGATGTGGATGTTTATGCGGACGACGAGGATGGGATTCACGATTCTGCCAAAATATCGATTTGAAAAAGGCATGTACTACAACACGAGACGGGTGATCTGGCGATGAAATTAGCGAGAGCCCGCAATGCAGCCTGTGCACATGGGGATTATGGTCTTTCGAGGAGTAATTTTGACCGCGAGATTAATCAACAGAGAATTATGAATGCGATCAAAAATAAGGTGAGTAGTATCGGAATTTTGATGAACCCGGGTCAAGTGATGAGTATTATCGATGGGCTGGGAGACAATTTACGAACCAATATTGTGATGTCGGAAGTAGAGGACTTTGATTGATTTTGGCACAAAACTAGAAGAATTCAACCGATTTCGACGATTGATCAATTTAGTACAGGGTAGAATTGGACTGTCAGATGTGTAGTGATTCCAGCAGGTGCTTCAACTTATTCGGAAGGCTGGTATATATATGCGAATTTTCCAGGCGTATCTACGTAGCTGAGATTATGGTACCGAAAGAAATAAAAACGGAGACTGAGGTAGAGTAAATTTTAGTGATTTGCGGAAAACGCAATCTGTGGGAAATTTTTGTATAATGAAGAAAAGTAACCGTAAGGAGAATAAATGGCGGGAAGAAATATAAAGAAACATTTTTGTGATTTGTAATACAGTGCTACTACTAATTTTAGGATTCGTATACAGGTGGTTTTGACGGTTTTGGGGCGTGAGTGAAATTAGGGTGCAATGCATGCAGGAGTCAGGTGGATAACGTGCCAGCGATTTGTTTTGATAAAATGAAAGTGGAAAAAGTAGTCTTAAAAATGCCAGCTTTGCGAGAACTCGGAAAGGAGGATGCTCAGATGTGACGAATAATGAGTCAGCACTGTTTATTTATGTCGACACTGAATCACATGACGGAACAAAAGCATTACTGCCAACTAGTAGTGACTACGGTAGTGGGCAGATGGCACACTCAGAGCTTTTATTTCAGCGCTGGTTTATTTCTTGCACAATAAAAATAATCGCTAGGATTATGAAAATACAAAAATAAGACCCTCTGGGTCTATTTTATTATGCAACTACAGTTCTCATTCTCTCAGATAAAAATAGACACGACCTAAAGGCCTTCTTTTATTTTAATGGCGGAAACTGAGAGGATGGAACTCTCCGATACGAGTTCCTCGCATACATACACGCGTTCAGGCGTGCTCCTCCAAACCACTCGGACACACTTCCAACAATTTTCTATATTATAACAAATTTGGGAGAAAATGAGAAAACTCTGAGAAAATAGTCTATTTTTATTTAATGTTTATGCTAATATGAAGATATGTTAAAGGATTACTGGGAGCGAAAGGAAGGTGCTCTCATGAAAAATAAAGACGTAAAACAAAAAGAAGAAGAAATGTAAGTATATCTTCATAACCGGCGGAGTGCTTTTCGGGGGTGGAGAAGAGGTACAGCAGACTTCAATTGGTCCATTTTAAAAGGCGAAGGGCTTCAAAGGTGACGATACAGAAGTGCGACCCGTATCAGATATGTGGATGGGACTTTTGAATCAGTGGAACACATGTGATGCATGTGTATGACACATGATGGTGTAGGACAGTCTGGACCTTGGGCATTACGAACGCTTCTTGGATTTTTGAGACAGACCGCTGTTCGATTACGCTTTCCGGTTCGATTTTTGAGGACTGATTGAAAAAGAAGCGCGCCGGAGGTTTCATGGCAAAAGCCGTACAGTTGTTGCCGCATTTACGCAGTTTAGTGCAGATTATGAGATGCTTCGAAAAGATTCGGATATCATGTCGATGAAATTGGCGGTGCGGTGGGAGTTATGAGGGTTGTCCGTTTCATTGAAGCGATTAGGTTGTTCGGCAATAGGTGGGACGCCGAAAATTGTCTTTATGTAAGTATGGTTTTATGTGCCATGGATTAATACCTCGAAAAGAATTGAAGAGTAAGCCGGCGCAAAATATGCGTTAAAAGATTTACGTGGTTTGGGATTATTCAGATGTGGTAATTGTCGTGCGAAAACTGCACTCGCACATGAGAATTTTGAAAAGTTGCGAGGTTTTCAGGGAATTGCGATGAGGCAGTATAATTTGCAGATATTGATTCAGTCTATGATGTGCCGTTTAATGTTTTTAAAATCTGTACCAAATTCTCAATGATTTTTGTGGGGACGACAAAGAGCCAGATATGTCAGATTGGGAAGAATTTTCCAGAAAGCGAGCGCAGAAAAAATGCGCAGAACCGTGAAGGTGGGGTTGGTGGCGAAAGTATGTCGGGAAATGAAGATAGCCCTATATTTGTGTGACAGAGCTTTCTGAAGGCGGCGGCAGCTTGGAATAATGTTAATTTGGATCTTTGGGTGGATCAATGCGGAAAAAGTTGACGAAAAATGTTGCCGAGTTGATGGCCTAGTGGTGCCAGGGTGGTTTTGGCAATCGTGGGGTGGAGGGGAAATTAGCTGCGATTATGCATTGGAACCACGATGTGCCTTATCTCGACTGCTGTCTCAGGATGCAGGTGGCTTGCATTGCGAGCGCGGAAAAGAGCGGACTAATGCAAGCGAATTCGGAAGAAGTGATAAAGAGACTGAAGAAAACGTGATTTATCTGATGGATGGCAGGAGGTAAAGAATCGACGTAGCGTAGTATGCGTCTCGGAGATTTTCCGGCGAAAATTAGTGAAGGAAGTAAAACTGACTAAAGTTTATGGAAAAACCAATGTATAGAACGTCATCGTCATCGTTGCAGATGAAATCAAAAATTCCTGCAAAGAGATCGAGAAAGGTGGTGTGGTGGTTTTCAGGTACATCACGGACGGAAAGATGGTAGAATTCGTCGAGGCTCCGGGAAGAAATTCTTTGTGGCGACTCAAGCGCATCCAGAGTTCAAGTCGAGACCATTACGTGTGTCACCCACTGTTTATGGAGTTTATGAAAAGTTTAGAATAAGAAAACAAAGTTCTAAAGTGAGTTCATAGCATTCTAGGGCTGCTAGTGTTGATTAGGAACATGATCAAATTTGTATTTTTGTATGGAAAAATGTTGTGTAACTCAAAATTGTGATAAAAATAGGACTATGGAAGAATTCAAAATACCCTAAAAAGACGATCGTCGAACTATACTCCATAGAAATGGATGTAGTTTTGACACCTGCATGCAAAAGATACTGGCTGCTGACTTCGCGACCAATGTGGCGATGTTGCTAGCAAAAACTTTAAGAGAAGAATCCGATGGAAATCGCTGAGGAACTGATGCGTGGACTTTAAGAGACGGATTTTGGAGTTAAATCACACGTAGGGTTTTTGAATTTCAAATTAAGTAATAAAAATTATCTAAAAAGTATCGATAAGTTCGAAAAAGATTTTTACGAAAAATATATCATCAGACGCATATTCTGGTCAGACAGTAATTTGTGAATTTTTCGGACCCAAATCCATTTAAAAGGTACTCCATGTCGTCATCTTTATACTTCGATTGTGGAAAGCGATTTCACGTGCGGGATTGAATACGCGGTGGTAGTAAGTAAGGGCAAATTTTGGTGGTGATATTGGATTACATGGCAAGAAATATGTATGGGATGCTCGTAAAATTAAAGAAATTCGACTGATTTGACACACCCGAAAAAGTGGCATGTTGCTGGCAAGAATGTCTATGTATTTGGTACGGGCGGATGAGGATGAGTGCGAAGCGCTGCAAATCGTGAAACTTGCAAATAAGATGATTTTCGAGATTGCGGAAGCAGGAGGAGTGCGGATTATGCGGAGATCCGGAACGCGCGAGGTGGCGAGAACTTTATTTCTGGGGCCGCAGAACAGCTATCAGTATTTTGAGAATTTTATAAGCGTTTGCAGGTAAGAAATTTGATAAATATTATCCTGAATCACATGGTGGCGAAGACTGGACTGAAACCGTGCGTCGCGAAGCTTAAGAACAGGGTTTATGAAATGTCGGATGGGGCGGTGGTTTACCGTGGCGAAACACGGACTTCATACCAGGGTGTTGATGTAATAATAGGGTTTTACCAACTTACGAGCTCAAGAGTACTGGTTTGATTTTTGAGAAATATAAAGATTATCATTTTGATAAATCAATCGATTATTACTAGTAATGATATTGAGACTATGTGAAGGTGGTGCTGTCAGATTTCAGCAATATGCCCCGGAACTCTAGTAAGACTTTACATTTTGCACAGTCAGGTGAAAGTGCCAGGTAATTGAAAAATGTCTTCGAGAAAAGGAAACTTACTGCCGCGATCGATGTGATTCGAAATGGGCACACGAGGCGATGGAAAAATCGAGCGACGAGAAAGTTTTGATGGGCGCTTTGAAATATGCGCTGGCGAAATATAAGATTGGCGGAGATATCATATTTGATATAAAAAGTCAGTCTCGATGACGAAATCTGATCACTATCTGATATTCGGCGGTGCGCGAAGAAAATTTTGGGTAAAATCTTCAGTGCCAAATCCAGTGGTGACCTAAATAAAGTTGAAGATGAGGCGGAAGCCTCTAATTTCAGAAAGCTGATTCGGCGGAAAAGAAGTGAAAAATATCTCGCAAACATTTCGGTTAGTGAAAGACGTAATTTGATGAAAGAAAATGATTTCGAGTATCCAGATGTTTTGAAGAAACAGTGCGTGAACTTTTGCCAAATAAAATTTGTACTTACCTCTATGAATTAGCGCAAAGAAATTTAGTCGTTTTTATGAACATGCACAGGTGTGCAGGATCAGAATTTTAGGAGCTAGAACGAGGCAAAAATTATTTTAGTTTAGCTTAGAAGTTTTGACTCACGGCTTGAACTTACTAGGTATTGAAGTGCCGGAGCAAATGTAATGCCGAGCGAAATTGCTTTGGATGGATCTAGAGATGACGGGTCTTGATCCGGAAAAAGATAAGATTTTGGAGTAGCAGTAGTGCGACAGATTGAGAATTAAATCCGATGGCGCAAATGACAGCGACGGTGAAGGTTTCAGGAAAAATTGATTAAAAACGTATGGTGGGTGAGTTCTGGGAAAAACACGAAGAGACTTATCAAAACTTTGTGAACAAAACAAGGCTGGGCTTCCGGTGAAGTGGAAGATAGCTTCAAAATTTCATCGATGATCATTTTCGGTGAGGAGTTTATTTAGCAGGAATTCAGATCTCATCAGGATAAAGATTCATTGTAAAAGAGTGGCCGAGATTGAAACGGAGCGTTTGCATTATCAGAATGCTCGATGTGTCGGCCCTTTTAGAAATTGTACTTTGAAAATGTGATGAAGAAAAATTCGCCAAAAAGGAAATGCGTTTGCACTGGATGATATTTTGGGTTCAATTGAGAATTAAAATACTACGGTAGATATATAAAGAAATAAGATGTTTGAAATTGAAAAGTAAAGTGCGGAATTGGAGAATTTAAGAAAGAGCGATTTTCGATATTCACGCGGATACAGACCCAAATTTAGAGAGAATATATCTATTTGGCGCCAGAATGAAAAGAGCAGTTTTTGGTGAACGAAAAATACATTTGGAAGTTAGATGTGACCGAAATTTATCGAAATTACTAAGAAGAAGTTTCGAATCTGATGAATGACTTCGCGTTTTTCAATTGTGAGTAGAGATGTGTGGTGGCCAGTGGAGGAAGATAAGATTAGAGGACTTGGTGCGACTAAGCTATAATCTGACTAAAAGAAATGGCGGATTAGAATTCTAGGATGATAAAAATAGGTTGAAGGGGCCTATTTTTATTTTTGCGGGGAGAAAGAAAAATCTCATATAATGAGCCTATGAGTAAAATGTAAACTTTAAAAGAATGTCGAAAAAGTGAGCAAATCGAGACTTTATGACAAGTTAAGGAATTCATCAATGAGTAGCATACTGGACCTATGCTGTCGGTGTGATCATCGGTGGTGCATTCAAAAATCATTTCATCACTAGTAAGTGATATGGTTATGCCATTAGTTGGTTTTGAATCGCGGTGGGTGGATTTTCGTAATTTTGAAATCACGATTTGATCTGTTTGGACAAGACTCTGCGCTCATATTCCTACGGAACTTTCTACAAAACATGGTAGACTTTTGTGATTATCGCTTTTGTGTATTCTTAATCATTAAGATTATGAATAGATTTACCAGCAAAATTCAAGAAAGAGAAGACGAACCAGCTGTGATAAACAAATCTTGGAAGTCTTGAAAAGATATCGCAAACACCAGAAATAGTTTTAAAAATGAGGTCGCGAAGAGCGACTATGTTACGATTAAGACTACGAGATGGTAAGTTTTACGAAATGGCTTCTCATGTTTTCGATACGTATTTTGGAGAAATTTTTGTAGTTTTAGATAGCGGAAGACTTAAAATTTTCGTGTTGAGACTTGATGTTTTCAGAGGTTTTTAACACGCTCGACAGTATTGGCCTTAACTTTTTGATTAGTGGTACGAGTTTCGGCTTCGGTTTGATAATTAATCAAAATAGGCCAAAAGTAGAATTCATGAGAGCAAAGCAGTCAAGGCGAGCGGAAAATGCGACCATTTTGGAATTTTTCAGCGATCGACGGTATGGTTAGTTACAAGCTCGAGTTATTAAAAGTAGACTCTGGTTCAGTAATACCAAATTCAGAGTTAGAAGATCATTTCAATTCAAGTTCGACAAGTACACGGCTTGAAGGGAGGCAGTGATACCATCGAACATCGGAGTTGCATATAGTCGTTTATATTTGTCGATAAGTTCCTCGTTCATATGTTTGGCAAGATAGTAACTCGAAAACCAAACTATCGCGATCGCGGTTTTCGACGATTTTTAGTGCCAGAAAATACTGAAAAAATTAAGATGAAAAATAGCTCCAAGAGCGATAGAAATATTACGAGGTAAGATAGGAATGATTTTATCGAGAAAACAAAAGGAGAACTCTTTGCCTGAGATTCGGCCTGGAAGAATTAGGGGCGATTTGTTGAAAGATAAGCCATATTGTCCATGCTTTAATTATAGCATGAGGTTTGCTATAATTGATTATGCAAAGATGCGGAAGGAGAAATTCAGAGCCAGGCTGCCGATCGAAGATGTGGTATCGGAATATATTGAGCTGAAGGAAGTGGTGCGACTTTGAAAAGGTCATTCGCCATGGGGTGTGGATAAAAACACCTTCGTTTATGGTGTCACCAGATAAGGGGATTTGGCACGATTTCTCGGCGAAATAAAGGTGGGATATTTTCTCGTTGTGATGGAGGTGGGAGAATTAGTTTTCCCGAGCTTTGGGAAAAATTAGCGGCGAAAGCGAGGAGTGGAGTTATGCTCGAGATGAGATATGCAAGTGTCGCACAAAGATGAAGATGCGAGAATTTTGGAGCTCAACGACGAAATTTTATCAGGCGTGCTCTAGTGAAAAATGAAAAATACGAGATTATGTATTTTATCAGAGAAATTTGGATCGTAATTCGATTTTGAAGTTTCGAATTGCTTATGCGCCGAGTGTAGGATTTTTCTGGTAAATTTTTGAAAAACGTGGCTGTAAAGGGCGAAGCGGAAATTAGAAGCAGGTCTTGAGTGAATCGCTGGCGGAGATTTTCCGTGGTAGGATGATGATTCCGTTTATTGACGCGAGTTCCGATAACTGATTGGTTTTACAGGGCAAATTACAGAGGCTGGCGAGCCGAAAATATCTGAATACTTTCGGAAACGTTGCTGTTTTAATAAGGGTCGATTTATTTTTGGTTTGAATTTGGCGAAAAAGCGATCAGGAAAATGGTTTTGTGCTGATTGTGGAGGAATATGGATGTGATCTCGTCGCATCAGGCGGGGGTCGCAGGAGGCGGTGGCGACTTCGGGTACAGCAATGACAGAAAATCACTTGAAAAATTTTATCGCGTCTAACTCGGATATTCTGTTTTGGCTTATGATGGGAGACGCAGGAGTGGCGACGACGGAACGACGATTTATGATGGCGAGTAGTGGGATCTTTGTCGGTGGTATCGGATTATGGCAAAGCGAGACCCGGATGAATTAATTCGTTCGGCGCCAGAAGAAAATGGCGAGATGTGTGAGTGAAAGCCAGTGCCAGCGATTGATTGGGTGTTAGGAAAAATATGAAATTCGATGCAACTTTGCACTGGAATGGGGAAGAAACAATATTCGGACCTGGAGATGAAATTGATCGTGAAAATTCAGGACGGTGGAGCGTAAAGCATTACGAGCAGAATGGTGGCGCGGAAAATTGGAAGTGACAGTGATGATTTGAAAAAGAGAAAAAGTGCAGGTGGAAACTGTGCGATTAAAACCAGTGAAAGAAGTGAAGAGACAGCGACACCGAAAGTCTTTGAAGGTACTCGAAAATGGTTTACTTGCGATTTTTGGTTTTATGGTGGAACGGCGAGGGCAAATTGATTGGAAATTCCGACCGATGAAGTGAGTTAGAGGAATTATCGTTGATTTTGGCGTAAAAATTTGCGAAAAAAGTAGGAAGCGGAACTGAAATTAAGTCAGGAGCTGCACTAAGCGCTTCGCGGTGGAACGTAATAAAGACAATTGATTTTAGAACTTTGGGTCTTGTGAAGACGAAGAGGAATGACGGAAATTGAAGAAATTGAGCGTTTAGGCTGAGAAAAGTGTGAGGTGGGAGTTAGATTTTATCGATTTTTGAGGTTGGCTGGTTGATTAAGATTAAAATAAGGTTATACTTAATTTAATTTGAGGAATTAAAATAATAATGAATCCAAATAAATTAGGCGGTATACCAGGAGGTGGAGCGGAAAAACAGGTAACTCGGCGGAGCAAAAATCCGTGAAGAATTTTGAGTAGATTCAGAAAAGCCAAAAGACTGGGGCAGAAATTTTTGAGATGAAGCTATCAAATCGCGGACCGTCGTGAGATGATTGAGCAGATGAAAGATGGAGGAGCTGGGTTTTGATGATTACAAGACTAAGAAGCATGCGCTGGATTTAGTTGAGAAACTAAATTGACTAGACTTTACGACATTTATGAAAACTCGTGAGACGCAAACGAGGCGGAGCTGTGAGAAGGACCTTGAGCCTGAAATGATCACCTCGAAGAGAGCAAAGATCTTTAGAAGGCTTAGCCAAGATAAAGGAACTGCCACGAGCTGAAAATGAAGTTGATGGAACGCTTTTCGCAGCGCTCTAGTTGAGTAGTTCGAGAAAGAATAGAAGAAAGTAAGAAAGCTCGTGAAATGGATGAGCAGCTGATCAGCTGTTTGGTGGAAAATCGGGCGAGGAAAAGGCTGAGGGCGAGACTAAAGAAAAGACTGAAGAGGAAACGAGGAAAAACTGAAGATAAGACTGAGCTAAAAACTGAAGGAAAATCGAAACTTCAGTGGAAGATTCTGAAGACTAATGAATCGAAAAGCTTCGAGTGGAATAGAAGCTGAAAAGAAAAGAAAAACCAAGCAGGACTTTTTCTTGGACAGGGCGGGAGTAGGCGCGATGTTCTTTCCTTGGAGGAAGTGCATCGATGTGAAAGTAACATAAAACAACTGAAAATAGTACGCTGATGGTATTAAAACCGAAGCTTTTAAATGCTGAGACATCAAAAAGGAGGCATTTGAGACAGGCGGAGGAGAAGTTTTCTATGAGAACCTGAAAAGCATTTGGTGGGGCAATGGCGGCGAATGGCTACTAGAGAGATGGATGATCAACTTTTTGAAGCCATTGGAAAGCCGAGTAGTTGGTCTCAGATCTTGCATTTTTGATGAACGAAATAAGTTGCACAATGAATCTGATTGAGAAGATGAAAGCCTTTGAATCGAAATTTAATTTAGATAAAATCAAAGGCCGATGTGAGGCAGTGCAATTCGTAGCAATGCGAAGTTAGACTTGGGATTGGGCTTTATCAGTATCGATACTTCGAGGATGAGCTACAGAAATATTATTGATGACAAAAGAAGCAGTGAAGAGGAAGCAAAAAGCGATGGAAGGAATTGGCGATGCTTGATCAGGTGAAGGAGGGCTTTCTTAGAAAATATAGGTTCTCATATGGGTGAGATATTCCACGAAGAATATGCTTTGGTCTCAGAGAATGAAAAGAAAACATGAACAGATATCTCTTCTTGCAAAAAGTTAGACAAGAGATGAAAAATCCGATGAAAATATCTTGCAGGACAAATTTGAGAATTAAGTTTGGGAATAAAAGATAAAAATATAGGAAAGGGGTAGAAGCAGAAAATCAAGGAGATTTTGACATGTTTTGATTTTGTGATATAGATGGTGCAATGGGAAAAATGTCGTGGAAGAAGATAAGAACAAGATCAATGAGGAAGAAGACGTTCTCAACCCTTTAGCCTGGATGGTGCGCCAGAGCCGGAATATGATGATTTGGTCTGGAAGATGATTTGACGGATGAAGACCTCGAGATTGCGCAGCAGAACGTGATCAGTTCTCTGATGATTCAGTGCAAATCTATGTTACGTGGATTGGTAGATTCCACTTCTGAATGAGGAAGGAAGTAGATTGTAGCTTATCGTATCGTGGAAAGGTGAGAAAAGCCAAAGATAAAATGGTAGAAGCCAATATGCGTTTAGTGGTTTCGATTGCAAAAACGCTATTCGGCAGAGGTCTAGACTTTTCTAGATTTGATTCAAGAGGAAACACGGGACTTTGCGCTGCAGTAGAAGTTTGAGTCCGGACAAGGGCTAAGTTCTCGACTTATGCAACCTGGTGGATTCATCGCAATCACCCGTGCGATTGCGGATCAGGCAAGAACGATTCGTATTCGCGCATATGGTGAAAACGATCAACAAGGTACGTCATGCAACGCAAATTAACCAATGAACTTAACCGTGAGCTGACCGTGGAAGAAATTGCCAAAGAGATGGGCATGGAACCGGGAAAAGATTGGACTGTAATGAAAATCATGATATTGCTTCACTTGATGCGACAGTGGGGTCGTGATGGTGATGACGAAGACTCGGTGCTGGGTGATTTTATCGAAGATGAAGGTCTGAGTTTCACCAGAGGATGCAGCGGCAGCACAGATATAAAAGAGCAAATTGGAATTCTTTCTAGCCTTTTCGAACGTGGAGCAGAGTCAGTGAAGCCACGTTTTGTATTGGTGGTCGTCCACATGCTTTGGAAGAAGGGGCCGGAATTTTCTGACAGACGGTGAACGCATTCGGTCAGATGAGGCAGAGAGCCCGATCCAAGCTTCGTAGCACGAGGATACAGAAAAACTTGCACGAATATTTACATTAAAATAGTGATTTTCGGACGGGAAACCGTGCGAAAATCACAAGATACGCTATAATGTACAGCGAAAACTTTTGTCAAAAATTATTAAACTACTGCCGGTTTTGGCAATTCTTTGCGTTGCAACAGCTGCGTTTTTACCGGGAACTAGAGTATTTGGAGGGGAAGACTGCGAAAGGTGCCAACTGCAATTATTAAATGTGGAACTTCGGATAGCCGAAAGTTTTCTTTTCGATCATTGCAGTAGTGAAGTATTTTAAATCTACGGGTAGGGAGTCGGCGCAGTGGCTGGATTTACCTATGTCGGTTTTCTCATGCGACTCAAAATGATCCAGGAAAAATCAAAATGCAAAAGGATCGCGCAATGCAAATTGTGATTGGACTTTTGGTTTATGCTTTGATGTGGGAATTTTGAACTTCCTTTTTGGCCTGCGGCATCTACGGCAAAGGGAATTAAAATGAGGAAAGCTGATCTGAACTATATTAAGATTCGTCAAAAGAACTGCAGAAAGAACTTGAGTGATTTTGTCTAATTGTAAGAGTCACAGGTCATAAAGCGAGTTGAAAAAGAAGTGGTGACCGCTTCCGTGAATTTATCTTACAGCAAAACAGGGAATGACTACGTTTTGATGTGGAATCGCCGACCTTGAGGAAAATGCGAGACTCTCGAGTAATTGCGAATGGAGATGTAGTGCTTTATGGCTGGTGGTGATGGTACGGCAGGAATCGGGGTGAACGTGGATTATGCAATCTGGGTAAGGCGGCAGAAATTTTGTACATCCCATACGGGAATTTTAACGATATTCAGATTTTACGGCCAAATCTGCAGTTTACGCGATTGAAGCCTTGATGGATGGAAAGTATTTTCGTTACGCTGGCGTATTTTACGATTGGCATGATGGCAGAATCGACGAAAATTTTTGATGACGAAAAGTGCGTAGGAAATTGAGAAAATCGACTTTAATTTGTAATCTTTCCTGAAGACGCTTTTGATGTGGTTTTTCGTGAACTGCAAGAAAGACTATATTACGGTTGATCAGTCAAAATATTCAGATATTTTGGTAGTGAACGGAAAAATGTGGCGAGTTGTGAAACAGGTGAATATTATTTGGGAGATAAACTTTTAGTACTAGACAACGTTTGAATAACTTTGTCTCGCGATGGTATTTTTATGTTGCAGGCATGTTTAGTGGAAATTCCAGGATTATGAAAAGACGATTCACTCGGAAGAAAAGGCAGAGAATTTTATTCAATCAGAGGGCGAATATAAAGATTTGAGAAAAGAAATTAGCTCTGAAGAGTCAGGGTCGATTGAAACTGCAAAAAATTAAAGATTTCTATTTCATTGTGTTATAATAAGGTTGTATGAGTCTATTGACGTGGTGTGGGCGATTTCTTCCGTACTGGATATTGAACTAACTCGATCTCGCATGATCTCAATTGTCGGGCGAGTGAGAAGGTTAGCTGTTGACAGTACACGTCGATGTGCCGGTGGATAAAAATTACGATGGATGATTCGGAGCAGTGCCGTAGGAAATAGTGAAAGCGATTTTGGGCGCAGCAGGCGGGTATTACTGACGATATCGCGATTGTTTGCCGGCGCGCAAAACTTATACAGCAATTATTGAAGTACCAAAGTGCTCCAGAAAAGGAACTAGAGAAACTGTATAGTGCGATGGACTGGACGATGCGTGACGATGCAGGCTTGAGTTTTCGCGATGTGCTGGAAGGCAAGATCTAGCATTTTGATCTACAGATCGTGCTTATGCGGAAGAGAGACTCGAAGATATTGAAATGTTGGGGCTGAATGTGATTGCACAGGAACCAGAACCGATTGCCGCGGTGAGGCTTTATCGCAAATTGGCGGGATGATGCAAGAATGATTATTGATTTTGGGGCAAATTCGACGGACCTCGTGTAATGTATCTGGTGCGCCAAGGTTAGTACGTCTGATTCCAGGTGGACTTTCGGCCTTTGCACTAGCAGTCGACTCTCACCAGAGGCAGGCAAAACAATTTATCCTGCAATACGGTTGACTGCAAAAATCAATCTGAAGGTAGAATTTATCAAACGCTTTCGGAGCAATTTGAAGGCTTTTACGATGGAACTAATAAGTCAGCACGTTTCTTCCAGAACAAATACAGCAGGAGCACAATTTGGTGGAATTATTCTTCAGGATAGTGGGTATTATTCCCATTAATGGTGGAGTATATTGAAGTAAAACTGGTATTTCGACAATTCAAAGGTACTCATGGCAGTACGTACGCGTCAACGAGCAACAGCAAATTACTACTACCAGTGGCATTTGAATGCATGCTAGCAATTGGACGTTTGGAGGAGCAATGACTGATGATTGATTTTAAAACTACGATATCTTCTGATATTCCAGGTGCGTCAAAAGTATTTTTCACTGGTGAAGATGACAAATGAAAATGATGACGGGTCAAACTGGTAAGTATGAAATTAATTTGGTGCCAGATATTAAGACCGATATGTTGAAGTTGATGAAACCACGCAACACGATTGGTGTTTCCAGTACTAGGTAATTATTGATCAGCAGTCTTACGGCGTTTCTGGCAGGGATTAAGGGACGCAAAGATTTTGACGATTGATAGCCATGGTAAGCATATTGATAATCTCTTCGACAATTAAGAGTATTCAGAATTGCCAGATTTCTTTGAATATTCAGGACCAGTTAGCAAAACTAAAAGAGCAGTAATGATAAGCGTTCGGTTCTGCCATGGAGTCTTTTCCGGTGTTATCTTTTCCCAACTAACAAAGATACAATTAAGATTTCGGATTTAAACGTGAATCTTTCTGAACTCGACGATTAATTTTCGATGCCCAGGCAGAATGCGGGGAGGAACCATATGGTTGATTACCGCGTACTAGAGTCGTTTAAGAAATCAGTGAATTTGATGAAGCATGATTATGGACGTTATGGACACACAAGGGAATTTTGATTCCCATCAAGGTGTATTGAGAAACGGATGGCAGGAAATATTTTGACTGATAATGGTAATACTTATGCGATTTGGAAACGTGATTAACTGACCCTGATCCAGCACGAAATGACTCATCAAAAGAGGGATGCATCAAGTCAATCAAATAATAATCCGATGTTTTCAAATACGAAATTGAATGGCGACTTCGGAAAGTAAAGATAAAAATCGAACGTTTCAGACGACGTTGAACATGTGGAAAATACGGAAAAGAGTGGTAATGTGAGAAATAATGGTGATGTAGTCAAGACAGATATTCAGACGATTATCCCAGATGAAAAGATTTGGCGTAGTCCATTATTTGACCTTTGGTATAAGCATGAAAAAATGCGTACGGCGGATGATGGAATCCAAGACACGATTGATACCAATACAGAAGTGTCAGAATCGGAAGTAAATGGTGGAAGACTCGCACGCAGAAAATTAAGAATGTAAAATTACATCTACACAATCGATGGATTGGATGCAAAAATTTCTAGCGATGCCACATTTTGAAAGTAGCTGTATTACTTATAAGGGCGAAAAGAACGGCGATAATGTGAAATGGTCGGCAGAGAACAAATGTTTAATGGTGCCAAATGGTATTCGTGTGACGGATTCTTCGAACGGTCGTGATTCAAGCTCAAACTTAGTACTTCGTTTTTCGACGATTATCAATGTAGATCCAGAGCTCTTTTAAGTTTACGAATAAGCACATTTTAACATTCGGCCCTTCTGGTCAAAAACGTGACCGACTCTTATCTCCAGGTGGAAGGCATGTTTGCTGCACCAGCCAAGATTGTACAAGAGATGATGCGGAATGTGTGGGGCAGAAAAACTTCATCAGGAACAAACAATTAAAGAAGGTAAAAATGAGTGAATTAATTTTAACAAAACGCGTACGAATGAATAAGATTAGGCAACAAATTACTTTGATTGTTTTGTGGCCTCAGTCTGTTTCGGAATTTTGTATGGTACTTTTCGATTTATCATTAAATATATGAGCTTTTAATAGTAAGGTGATGGCTTCGCGTGATACCTCGATTAATAATTATTACCAAACAATTAAGAAATGTCGGTATCTGTGAGATACCGATAAGGATGGCAAATATAACGATAAAGGAACTGGCGAAATGCGATCCAAAACAAGGTGGATGTTTCGAAGATGGCAATACGTTGCGTTATAACGCTTTGGTGACAATGGCAAATAATACAAACCTAGAATCGATTGCGCGTGATGGCCAGAAAGAGCTGTTTGATGAAAATAAAATCATATCTGACTATTCTAGAAGCTGTATTTGAATTCAAAGACACGATAATGAAAAGGCTTACAATTTGAAGATGATTAAGAATGTGTTCGGCGCTGCGGTGATTCCGGATGCCTTGCCGGCACAAAAGATGATGAGGCCTTGCTCGCTTCCATCAACCAAATTTTTCTTTTGTCAGGATTTGAGCCGGAGCAGCTATCTCCGGGTAATTCATATAAGAATAGTGGAATTCCGGGTGTCTCAACTATTCCAGTTTCAATTTCGGTGAAAAAGATGAAAAAGACACGATGAAGGTGGCTTCAAATTTGGAAAATCGATTCGCTCTCAATATTGAAAGCGCACAGATTAAAGTGGAGTTCAGATCAACGGAATCTTCGAAAACTTGAATTAACGGCTACAGGGCGCAGCGTACTATACAAAAGGTGCAGCGGTGCGCGAAAAGGATGCGACGGTTTATGCCTCAAACAAGGGCACGTACTCAGGAGTCGAAAGACAAGGCAGACGAGGCGGCGAAGAAAAAGGCTGAGGAAAAAAAGCCAAGAAAAAGAAGCAGAAGAAGCAAAAGAAAAAGAAAGGAGGAGGATGAGATAGAAACCGCTCGGATATCTTTACGTAACTTTTGTTAGCTAGTGTAGGGGATCTTGCACTTATCATTGCGTCAGCCTTCTTGTAGGCGATCCAGATGCTGTTATTTGAAAACATAAGACAATAGGCAAAATCACGGCGGAATCTGTTCAGCCCGGATCCAGAAGTGTTTCAATGTGGATGCGATTAACCCGACAGTGGAAGTTTATGTGGGTAGTTGTGAGAGATGTCGACCGTAACGGTATTTTGGACCGCCGCCGAATTGGTGGCTTGTGGTCGCGCTACGCCAGAGACTGCGGCAGAAGAAGAAGAAGAAAAGAGAAGAGAAAAAGAAGAGGCTGAAAAACTTCTGACGGTGAAGATGAAGATTCTAAGATGAAAAGGTGGATTCAGATAAAACTCTGAAACTAAGAAAGAAAATTAAAGGAAAAGATTTTGTACACATGACTCACAGGAAAAAGTAATCCAGCTCTTGATAAGGGAAGGGTTGGTTTTGAGTCGGATGTAAAAAGAGTAGTAGAAAGAGGCGGAAAAACGCAAGCAGCCGTTACTAGCTATTTGGTGGCGCAAAAATTTGTGATGCGAAACAATTTCACATGCCACAGCGGTGATTATGAACGTGCCGTATGTGGAGCCTACGTAACGTGAAAATGGACCGTGAGATTTTGACATTACTACCTTACGATGTAGTTCCAAGATTGATGGTAGTGCCACTAGGGGAGAAAAACGGAATTCTTTATGTGGCGATGTTGGACGTCTCGAATGTGCAGCAGATTGATTATCTTTCGACTTTGACCAAAAAGCAGATTCGCGGCATGGTGGCCAGCGAGGCAGGAGAATTAAAGTGCGATTGCCCAGTATCAGGGATTTTCGCGCGGTGGAAGCGGTCCAAAAATAGTGATGAGGAAGATGAATTCTTCAGGTGTAAAAACGATTACACAGGACTCACCAATTTCGAAAGGCACTCACCACGATTTTAGATTATCGACGAAAACAAAAGCTTCAGATATTCATATCGAGCCACTGGAGACAACACTGTGGTAGTACGTCACCGAGTGGATGGGCGTTTTACGTAAGGTAATGGAACTGCCAAAATCGATTGAACCGGCGCTAGTTTCAAGGATTAAGATTTTAGCGAACTGAAAGATTGATGAGCACCGCGTGCCCACAAGACGGTCAGTTCACGGTGTCGGTAGATGGTACAGAAATTGATTTACGTATCGCAGTTTCGCCAGTGATTTGGGGGTGAACAGGTGGTGATTCGTATTTTTGGATAAAAGTGGGACGACGCTTGATATTGAGCAGATGGGGATGACGGGGCATGCGTTAGCGATGGTGCAGCAGGGGATTGAACGCCCGAATGGAATGATTTTGACTTCTGGGTCCAACGGGTTCTGGTAAATCGACGACGCTGTATGCTTTGATTAACGAATCAAAGTCGATAGGATTAATATTGTGACTCTGGAAGATCCGGTCGAGATATAAGATGGGCGGGTGAATCAGATTCAGTGTGAATGTGGATGCTGGTCTAACTTTTGCGACGGGGTTGCGTAGTATTTTTGCGTCGGGACCCAGATGTAGTAATGGTGGGTGAGATTCGTGATGCGGAAAGCAGCGAATTTAGCGGTGGGGCATCGCTAACTGGACACTTGGTATTTTCGACATTGCACTAACTCGGCGGCAGGTATTTTACCAGAGGCTTCTAGATATGGGAATTGAGCCATATCTTCTAGCATCGACACTAAATACGGTGATTGGTCAGCGTTTGGTGCGTCGTGTGGCCCCAGAAGCGGGAAGGTGGTGCATTAACGGAAAATGGAAACCAAACAAATTAATGATTTGATAGCGAAATTATTGCCGCAAAAGTCAAGAACAGGTGGCGATGGTCTCCGGAAGATGAGTATCCGGGACTGCAGTAGTGAACTGGCTACTCAATGATGCGAGGGAATTGACGAAAGGAAACGCCGGGTGGATGTAAGGGACGTGTGGGTCTTTATGAAACAATTGAAAGTCGATGATGATATCCAGAAGATGATTGTGAAACATGCAACGTCTTCGGAGATTATGCAACTGGCGAGAGAAAAGAGTGACTTTGACGATGCGACAAGATGAATGTTAAAGGCGCTGACTGGAGTGACAACCGTATGATGGTAAATCGGTAGCGTCAGATTTGGCGTAGTGAAGATAGTTTATAGTAAAATAAAGATAAGAGGTAAATATGCAAGAAAATCGAGCACAGACGAGTGTACACTCAGCAGCCTGCAGCACAGGCCGCCGTAGCTTCATCACCAATGCAGTGCCAAATTCCGTAAAATTGAGACATTACTAGAAACCTGTAGTAAGTGACTGGGGCTTGGTTGCATATTCAGGTAGGATTACCACAATTTTACGTATTGACGGGTCACTCAGCACCAATTCCAAACACACCAATTTTGACAACGGAGATTGTGGACACTTTGATCGACTTTTGGATTCGATGCAACGTGAAACTGGCGAAAGATGAAAGAGTTTGATCTATTCGTTTGCTTTTGGGAAATTGCACGTTTTCGGGGTGAATGCCTTTTAATGAAAAGAGGCCATCTCGCGGCAGCTTTTTCGTTTGATCCCGACTAAAATGCCAACGATTGAGATTAGGCTGGGTACTACAGGTGATTTCGGGTTTTGCGGATTATCCACGTGGCGCGGTCTTGGTATTGACGGACCAACCGGTTCTGGTGAGAGTCGACCACACTGGCGGCGATTATTAACAGATTAATAGTGATCGGTGCATATTTTGACAATTGGAAGATCCGATTGAGTTTACGCATAAATCGAAGCAGCTTGGTGGCACAAACGTGAAGTACATTATGATACGTATTCGTTTAGTCGGGCTTTAAAAGTCGGCTCTGCGATGAAGATCAGGACGTGGTACTCGCTCTGGATCGTGACCTCGAGACGATTAGCGCAACAGGTGCGATTGCGGAAACTGGTCGCGGTGTTCGCGACGCTACATACCAACTCAGCAGCGCAATCGGTGGACCATATGATTGACGTCTTCCCCAGCGGCAACAACTACAAATTCGTTCTACAGCTCGCGGGATTTTGATGGCAGTTTGTTCTCAGCGTCTAGTGCCCGGTGATTGGCGGACGTGTTTGTGCGGCAGAAATTATGGTGGCGAACACGGCAATTCGCTCAATTATTCGTGAAGGACTCATCAATTAGATACAGCAATTCAGACTGGGTGCTTAGAAAGGTATGCAAACACATGGATCGTACTTTTGGCGAAAATTAGTCCAACAAGGAACGGTGACCTATGATATGCAGCGAAGAGAATATGCAGTAGATGTACGTGAATTTGAAAAGGATTGTGAAGGCGCCTAATGAATCGATATATTTATAAGGCCCGCGATAGTAAGTCGGGCGCAATCATTAGGGTGTGTAAATTCAGGCAGAGGAATGAACGCGCAGCCGGAAAAGCTCTAATTGACGTGGTTATACTCCCTGACACGGTGACGGAAGATACTTCAGGGTGACAGTTTTTGATAAAATTCAAAAATAAAGTTACGACGAAAGATAAATTTGTTTTGCACCAGACAATTTTCGACTTTGATTAGGGCGGGATTGCCGCTCGAAACTCTGAGAGTTTTGATTGAGCAGACGGAAGTAAGCAATGCGTCGCATTAGCAAGATGATTTTGGCAGATGTGGAGGCAGGTAGAAGTTCTAACTCAAGCTTTCTGCAAAATTTGCAATGTGTTTAATCGAATGTTAGCACTACTAAAAGCTGGTGAGTCTTCCGGTACTTTTAGATATGTCGCTCAAAACGACTAGCTAATCAACAAGAGATTACGCGATGGTGACAGAATTAAGAACTCTTTGACCTGTCCGGCAATTGTGCTTGCGGTAATTATTGGCGTGCTTTTTATTTCATGGTGATTGGTGGTGCCACAGGTGCAACAGCTCTACATGATCTTGGAGAAAAGATTTACCAGCGATCACTAATATGCTGGTGGCGGTCACGAATTTCTTAGTGAATATGTGGTGGTTAGTGACGATTGTAGCTGGGGTTTGATTATCTATTTTGTATTCAGTTCATACGTACCGATAGATGGCCGACATATTTTAAAGGATTAAATCTGCTGGTGTTTAAGTTGATGTCTTACGATCTATAATGGGCGTTTTGCACGTACGGCAGAAAACTTATTGTCAACGGTGTGTCAATTCAGGATACTCGGCAATTTCAGCAGAAGCGATTAATAACGGTGATGGAAGAACAAATCAGGAAGTTTCAGAAAAGGTGAAACAGGGTAAAACCTTGTCGGCATCTTGAAAGAGCTAAATTATTTTGCGCTTTACTGCCACAAATGGCGGCGATTGGTGAAGAATCTGGTAAAATTGATGGAAATGCTGGGTAAGGCAAAAGCGGAACGTCTACGAGACGAATTAGATCAGCAAATTAATACGATTGACATTGATTGAGCCGATTATGTTGGTAATTATGACCTTGATGGTTGCAGTAATTATTGCCGGTGTGCTTAGCCGATTTATCAATTGGTGTGCAAATTCAGAAATAGAGGCAAAATGAGAAAATTATGGACAGATGGAGCGCGTCACCGAATCCGGGGGCCGATTTTCCGTAATCGAAGATACCGGTAGCGATGCGAGAGGATTTGACGACAAATCTTCGGATGGAAGGTTCGGCGATTCTGGAAGCTCTTAAGAATGTGGGTGAGGAAGCGGAAATTTGGACGTGACTCAGAATTTTGGATTAATGTGCTAACAAAATGGGCGCCATCTTGGGAAAAAGAACGGTTGGAAGAAGAGCGGACTAATTAAAATTTAGGTTTAGTAAAAAGTGTTCAAAGAAACACAGGAAAGCAAATGCAAAATTGGTCTGGGTACGTGATACAACATGGTACGGCAGAGAATGAGCTAGCTGATGAGTGGGACGAATCAAGGGCACGAGAAAAATCAAACTATCCAGGTCTAGAAATTTTAACGGTGGAAACGAGTGAAGAATGATTATTGTCAAAGCAGAAGTTAGAGACGCTGATAGATTAGAGAAATCCGCTTGATAGATTTGGGTTATGATTTTGACCCAATGTGTTAAGTAGCACTCACGAATTTTTGTGCACACGCAAATTCAGAAGAACACAATAATTTTGCGCACATGATTTCTAAGGATGGACGTGAAAGGCGGTGGACCGACCAGCGCGTTATAGTTTGATTTAGTAAGCGCATCTGGAAAAATCGAAGATTGATTTGGTGCACGAAACTTTGGTTTCAAGTTACAGCAAGCAGCGAATATTTTTATTGCAAATGGGACTAATTATTCAGTCGAGGTTTTCCGAGAACACGCTCAAGTGGTGCTGGATAACGGGATTACGATTTATCTTGATCAGATCGAAAGCATGGCTGAAAATCTTATATTAAGTTCGAGGCGGTTTTGGAAAAATGAATCAGAGGCCGAAGAAATACGAAATCGCATCTGAGTTTTGATGATGGACCCAAATATTTCCGCCGGATTTGGTGGTAAAAAGATGCTTACGGCGAAACAGCGAGTAAAGTGTGCTAAACTAATAGAAAAATAGTGAGGTGATATGGATTCCGAAAAGACTGAAGTACGAACTCTGAAATTCGAAAAATTGAACGATTTTTGATGTATTTTTATGGGCGAATGGACTTGATGAAGTAAAAAATAAGTGTCGTGTGAGACTATTTTTGTTCAATAAAACACGACTGCAGTTTAAGATTCGCTATTCTGAAAAATTGACTAATTCAGTGGGAGCGAGATGTTTATGGGGAGGCGATTGCTTATGTGATTTCAGTGCGGAAAAAGGTCTGAGAATGCCGTGAATATGAAAAATCAGACAGTGAGATGATAAGGTAATTTATCGTACGCGATCTTTCGAAAAGTGATCAGGGCGGAAGCCTATTAAATTTGATCGAGAAAAAGAACTAAGGACATCAGATTATTTCACCGACATGAACATCAATTCAAGAAGATGTAGCGATTATCGTGAAGTTTTCTTATCCAGGTGGCGACGATGGTGACGAAAGTTTTATATCGCGAAAGGATTTCTACTGGCCTCTGAGCTTTGAAAAGCGAAACCTCTGTAGGGAATTGAACGGAAAAGTTTTGAGTCGTTCTCATGCGGAAGTGGCTTTGAAGATGCAGATGATAATAGGTAGCTTTGTCGAGCATCAGTAGTGATTTTTAATCAGACGAGTTTGAAAATCTTTTCAATACGATTACTAAAGTCTGCAAATGCTAGTCGAAGCGAAGGCGAAAGAGATTAAGAAAATATAAACTTTTCTTTTGCGGAAGGCTTAACTTTGAGATGCGCTTTTTGATGGACAAAGCCATTGGTGAGAAGAAGTTACAAGACTTATGAATATCGAGGCAGATGTCACAAGAACAATTGGTGGATCTGCGTGGACGAGATGCAAACTCGAACTTATGACTGATGATGACGGTGCGATTATCTATGATGGATGACAAGGTTGACGATGTTTCGTGAATCTTTGAAATGAAGATTACTATGTTTCGCCAATTAATGGCAAAGCGCTACTGAAATTAAGTCAAAGAAATTATCAAACAGGCGGAAGGCAGAACCACAGAGGCTAAAGATGCACCATTGTCGACTTTGCGACATGCGGTGGAATGCGGGAGTGAAAATGAATACGCATTTTCGGTGTTCCATGAGATGTCGATTTGATTACCCAGAAATGTTTGTTCGGATTTTTCATTTGAGACTCTTTTAGATAAAACGCGAGGTAATGAAGATTTCATGAGGAATTGTGATGATTAAATACTCAGAATTTTAATAGTAGAATAAGGAGTAAAAATGAAAAATTTGAAAAAGTTATGGGCGATTTTCTGGGCCTAGTTTTTGAGTGGTGGGATTATGAGTTTCTTGAGTATTAAAGCGAGAAAGTTTGAACAGAGTATTCAGTAGTATCGACGAGTTTGGGCTATGATTTTGCCAGGGCGGTGACGATACGAATATCAGTACAAAAATGTTGGTGAAGCCGGGGCAGAAACCCATACCTATGAACCAACACCGCAGGATATCATTGATATTAAAAATGCGATATGTTTGTCTATGTGGAGGAGATCTGACACTTGGGTGGAAAAGGAAATTTTTGAAGGATGTAGACACGAAAAAAGACCCATGTCGTAAACTGAGTGATCTGGTATCGACGGTGGAAGAAGAAATCGTGGAAGGAATGGAAGATGAGGATGAACATGGACCATGCGCACCGACCATGACCATGACCATCGAGAGCACGATCACGACCATACACGATCATGGCTCATGACCACGATCAGCCATGCACGATCATGTGACGAGGAAGAGGAAGGTGCGAGGGTGGCATGAGCATGTTTGGACGAGTCCAAAAAGGCATGGAAATCGTGAAGAAAATCGTAAGTGGCTTACTGAAATTGATGCTGACGGAAAAATCAAAGATCTAACGATAATGCGGAAAAATACGTGGCGAAATTGCTGCGGGTAGATGGAGTTTACACCAGGCGATTGATGGTGAAAATTTCAGGAAATCGTGGTGGCGGATCGTTTTCCCGTCCGTTATTTTGCAGATGAATTTGGTTTGAAGTATGCGGCGAGCTTTTTCAAGCTGCTCAGAACAAACTGAGGCTAGTGCAGAGACAATTGGTTTTTGATTCAATAAAGTGAAGCAAGATAAAGTGAAGAAAATTTACAAAGATCGAACTTTCGAATGAGCAAGATTGCGAGAAAGACCGTGAAACGAAAGATACGGGTGGCTGAAGTTTTGGAATTGCATTCGGCACATAATGTGACGCAGAGAAGATTTTTCGAAGGATTGTGACTTACGTAGATTTGATGGAAGCGTAATCTATTGTCTAAGTAAATAGGATTTTTATGGAAAAACAGTAATCATTGCAGTATTTGAGCGTAGAATACGTGAAAACCTGAGTGTTCGAAAAGATTAATTTTGAGATTTTGGCGGAGATTTCCGCTCGGTTTGTATGTCAGGCGCGGGAAAACCATCGACTAAACGATTTTGGGTTTGATAGAGCCAAGTGCGGGAAGATGGGTCCCGGATGAGCCGGAGGAGTTGGCTATATTTCGCAGGAGACAGCGAGTAATCGTCGAATTTTCCGGCGACAGTGGAAGAAATTGTGTTAAGTGGACTGTTTGAATCAGAGCGATACACGAAAAGAGTGATAAGAAAATGTGAGGAAGCGCTCGCGAAATTTGGTATGAAAGAAAAATTGTTGAAGAAACGCTTGCATGAGCTCTGGGTGAGCAAGAAGAAGAATTTGGCTGGCACGAGGCAGTGGTAGCGACAGAAGAAATTATTGATTTTGGATGAGCGGGAATAATGTTGATTCTGAAATCGAAGAAGGAAATTATACTACAGAGCTTTTGAAAATTAAAATGCGCAGGGAATGACGGTGAGTGATGATTACGCACGATCTCGATCATCAGAATTTGGTGGGGAATAAAAATTTTGGCGCTAGCGGACGGAGTGGCGACGATGGAAACTACGAGAGAATACGTGAAAGTCCCATCGCTCGCGACTATGCGAGAAGGTGAGGAAATAGAGGTGGCGATGAACGGGATTTTTGGAAAAGTTTCTCGAAATGTGGCAATACAATTTATGGTGAAGGCTTTGGTGGTGGGGGTGGTGCTAGCAGGTGACTGCAGGACCTGATCAGGGTGTCTTTGGTTTTGAAGGCGAAGGCGATGATTGGTGATGGGCTTTCGCATGTGGGATTTCGGCGCCTTTGCGATTGGACGACGGTGATTAGGGTGATGCCACTGCACATTCTGCGCTTATCATAGTGATTTTGGCGGCGATTTTGATTTTGCAATGTGAACCAGAAAAGTAAGGTGGATGCGGATGCTTTTAGATTGCGATGCTTTCCGCGGGGCGCTGGCGGTGGGAACTTTGGTGATCTCGGTGGTAAAGGGAGTGAATCACGGATATCAATAATTATTTATTCGGCAGTATCCTGCACTCAGATGATTTCGATGTGGTGGCAGGAGTGATTTTTCGCTGGTGGTGATTTTATTCTTTATCGTGAAAATATCACGAATTTTCGCGATGACGTTTGATAGAGAATTTTTGCCAAATCGATTGGACTGGCGAGCGACTAAATGCAATTTTGCGATTTTAGTGCAGTGGTGGTGGGTAGTGCTGGGAATGCGACTCAGTGGGGGCGCTCCTGATTTCGAGTTTAATTATTTTCCCACGACGGTGACGGCGAGTGCAGGTGGTGAAAAGTTTTAAGGCGGTGGTTTTAGCCCTCAGTGGTGTTTCGTATGTGTAATGGGATTATCTTTTCTTATTGTGTGCGCGACGACCGACCGATGCGACGACGATCGTGGTTTTAATGTGATGGGCGTTTTTGGTGTGAAGGAAAAGTGGTGGAGGTTTTTGGAATATGATATTTCATGAATTTGGTGATAAAAATTTCACATATATTATTGATACACGGCGGAGGTAATTTCCTGGTGAATTATCTTCGGCAGGCTCAGTATGTATCTCGATAAATATCATGTGATTTTACTGACACTTGATGGCCATGGAGAAGAATACCAAAAAGAGTATATTTCAACTGAAAAACTCCGCACATCAAATTATGGACTATATAAAAACAATTGTAATGGAAAATTGTTTGCTGTGGGAGGTGTTTCTTTGGGAGGTCAAAATTGCTGAGGTTATTATCGCTAAATAGTGATATAGCTCAGAAAGCAATAATAGATGGTAGTATTTGTATTCCTCAGCCCAAGCTGGCAAGGTTAGTACGATTATTGTAAAATTATTTGGAAAACTTATTATGTTTAGTAATATGCATGTAGAAATTCAGTTGAGTTTAATGAAAAACATGTTCTCTAATCATGGCTTATCCGAGAGAAATAGAAGACTATTATATGGAGATATGCCAAGGACACTCGATTAAAACATTGGTGACTATGTATCAAACATATATGGGAGAATATGAAACTAAACATTCTATTGCAGAAAGCAGCGCAGGTTCTATATATTTATGGTCAGAAAAAGAAAATGAGTTTGCGTTAAGGAATCAGCTAAGCTATTTCAAAAATGCATCCCAATTGTACTGTGATATGACGTAGGATAGTAATCATGGTTATCTATCTCGATTTATCTGCCTTTGGAGTGGATGGATTTAGATTAATCCATTTTTGAAAACGATGTTCATCATAATAACTAAACTATGAAGTTATATAACAATTCCTAGGTTATTTTACTAAAAGTCTGTAGTTAATCTCTATGTCTATCAAAAATGGTCATGGAATCGAATATGGTATAATTTAGGTATGGCCTGGTAGCTCAATGGATGAGGCAACTCCGTCCTAAGGAGAAGGTTGCGAGTTCACTCCCGCCCGGGTCACCAAATACGTATAAGAAAAATGACTTTTTGATGGTCAGAGAGAAGGCGAAGAGGTGCGGTTGTGTTCCGGCGCCATTTTTGACGAGCAAAAGTCCGATGTGATATTTTTAATTTTTGATGATTATGATTGGTGGATTGACCTACTTTGGCCAAACAATATGATGATTTTTGAGACCTTCTTGGCACTGAGTTTTGGTGGGGTTTTAGGGATATATTCTTACATGTTATGGTATTTTTCGATTTATATTGTGACCAATCAGCGGATTCGTGAGATTTCGTAGCGAGGTTTGTTTAAGAAATCAGTGGTAGACTTGGGATTAGATAAGATTCAAAGTATTTCTTATGGTGTGAGCAGTGGAATTCGGGCAGGGATTGATGGGTATGGCACGATTGTAATTCAGACGGCGGTGGGGGATCTGGTGATATCGATGGTAAAATTCGAGAAAAATTTATAACGATTTACAAATCTAATTAACGAGAAATAGGAGAAATGAGCAAAGCGAAATTAGAAACGAAAGTGGATAAAAACTGATGACAAACGAAAACCGACGCTGTAAAAGGAAGAGACTTTCAATCGTGGCGAAAATGAAGCAGAAAGCGCGAGACAGAAGATTGAGAATTCAGAACTAAGACAGAGTTAGAAAGAGTCGAGGAGCGTCGCGAAGAGGTGCTATCGAAGAGTAAGTTCAAATATCAATGCAATATGCAAACATCGCGTGGTGACGGTGGCAATTATTTTGTCGGTGATGGCGGTGGCTTTTGGCTTCGGGGCAGGGTTATTTTATGCTTTATAAAATGGCGGAGTACGAATCGATTCTTTATCGTTTGACTCAACTTTTGCCGGTGTCGGTGGCAGATGTAAACGGCGCGGATGTGCGTTATTCGGATTATCTTTTGATTTATCGTGAGTACGAGTTTACGCCGATTGAAAACAACAGGGTAAGCTAGATAATGCGAAAGATAATGATTTTATGGAGCAGCTTATAAGCGCTTGGCGCTGGATGAAAGCAGAGAATTATGCTTGGGGCTCTGAAATTGGCAAAAGAAAATGATGACGGTGACCGATAGTGGATAGGAAATGATTTTTGGACACCGAAAAAGATCGGTGGGGTGGAACGTAGTGAAGAAGGATTTAAGAAAATCTTTGGAAGATAATTTTGGTTTGACGATGAAAGGAATATCGTGACGTTTATCTATCACTGGTGAGGAAGGAAAAAGTTTCGCAGGCAATTGATACAGATGCGGTGCAGCTTTGCGGCGCAGGTGAGAATCTTTGATTAAATCCGGAAAAGATTTGAAGGCGATTTCGGAAGAGCTGGGTGATAAGGTGCTCTATATGCAAAGAAACCGGTGGGCTCGTCGATAAAGATGAGACGTGGATGGTACGTGCAGGTCTTTTCAAAAGCGATGGAGTCTCAATGGAGAGTTTCGGATAGAAATTTGTATCAAAGCTCAGGAGATGGTTAGTACTTCACCGATGGAAATTGGTGGCGAAAACCGATTCGACAGCTGATGCAGCTTCAGATTAAAATTCATTTACAGAGTTGATAAGCCAAATGGAGAAATTCAGTTCTGGTAGTGAAAGAGGTGATCCAAAGGGTGCAGTCGTCAAGAATCTTAAAATAAATGATTCGTAATGAGTCGCCTCGAGATACTGTAGATAGATTCACCTCTGGAGACAGGGTGGACTTTTTAGCTCATTGATTACAATAGTCTACATAGCGTAGTCTAGTGCAGGTCGTTTAAGACTCTGAAAATTCGCAGAGGGGGATATGGAGACTAAAATTTTCTAGCAGAGGCTCGAGCGTTTAATGTGAGAAGAGGCAAATACAGCAGCGTATTTGTCGATGATGATCGAGTTATTAACTTGATCGACTGTAGAGGATGTGTTCCTTGCAAGCTGAGCACAAGAGTTTCGCTTGGCGGAGTGAGGGCAGTAGATCTGATGATTACTCCTTGCGCACTCGGACCATATCGGCGGTCTGGAAGTCTGGTGACTGTGTATACGCGGTGTTGCATCGCCGCTGAAAATTATTTCTGCCGGATAGCGAAAGTGCTCAGTGAAAATCGTGAGGCCAGATTCCTGGAGGGTTTTGGCTGTATACAGAAGAAATGTATGAGTTTGGCGCTGGATACATAGCTATGATGAGAAGTTTAAAGAGCTTTCTCGAGTGTACGTGTGTAGAGAAGACTTGGCGTAGTGCGGAGCTGATGAGCTCAGGTACAGATTTTTACACTAAAGGATGCTCTAGTTATTATTCGGGCGTATCTGAAAAGAAATCATTTGCATTATCTGTCCTAAGTAATAGTAGGTCAAATTGCGAAGGCTTATGTTGATGCATCTTCGGGTGCGAAAAATCAAATGGGGACACATTTGTTTGTAGGAAACTTGGCGATGGCGGTGCCGGGGGATTTGAGAAAGCGGTTTATTGTATGCGCTTATTGATGAAGCTGCATCAGATGGCTGGGTGTATGTTTTCTGTGATGGATGCGATGGTGGGGGGTGGGGTTTTTTTGTTTTTTGGTTGTTTTGTTGTTTTTTGGTGGGGTTTGTTTGGGGTGGGTGTGGGTTGGGGTTGGGTGGGTGGGGTGTGGGGGTGGTTTTGGTGGTTGGTTTTTTGGTGTTGTTTTTTTTTTGTTTTGGGGGTTTTTTTTGGTTTGGGTGGGGTTTTTTTTTTTTGTGTTTTTGGGGTTGTTGGGTTTTTGTTGTTTGGGTTGGGGTTTGGTTTGGGTGTGTGGGGTTTTGTGGTGTGGTGTGTGGGTGGTGGTTTTTTGTTGGGTTTGGTTTTTTTTTTTTTTGTTGGTGTTTTTTTTTTTTGTGGTTTGGTGTTTTTTTTTTTTTGTTGTGGGGTCGGACCTCGTCCTTCCTTTGGAAGAAATGTATATCGTTATACGACACTCGCGTAATTTCATCTATCATAATTTGGGATGATTTTCGGGAAATAATTTGAGGGAAATTTCGGAAAATTTCAGTGGCTAATAATTAAAATTTAAAAATAAAAATATGGAGGAAAAATGATTAAAAGTACAGGTAGCCTATGTTTTCGAAAACGCACGCGTACAGCGTTGATATTTTTGATTTTAACTTTAATCCTGGCAGTGATTTATGCTGGTTTTCGATAATGAAACTAGCGAGAAAATGACAGGCGCGATAAATGGTGCAGAATGATTCGACGTGAAAATTAGATCATTAAAATCTGAGACTTTTTAACGCGGAAAGTTTTGATTTTGATTGATAGCAAACTTGGGACGAGGAAGATTTATCAATATGAAGGGGTGCTGGAAATTAAAAACGGCGAGGTGGTGGTGGGTGAGCAAATGGTGATGCGAGAAGATTTACCCGGGCTGTAGGAAACGGTTATGCTTCAGGCGATAAGTAATGGAGAAAGATCCCGTTATTTCGTAGTAGAAGTATTTAAAAGCTGATTGAAGGGAAAAATATTGCGCGTGGGGAAGCTGGAAAGGTGGTGCATGAAGCACTGGCGAAGAAGAACCAGTGGAAAAGTCGGTGATAAGGTGAGTCTAAAAGTTTTAGGGAAGAGAAAATTAGGACTTTTATTCTGAGGAATTTTTACCGGACAAGAAAAATATGCTGGGATGTCTTCAGATTTTAGTGAGAATATGATGTCTACGGATTATACGACGATAGCGCAAAATTTTTGTGAAGAAAAGAAAACTGGTGACGAGCTCTAAAATATTGGTATCTGATTCCGAAAAATTAGTGGCGTTAAAGGCGGAAATAAATAGTGTTCAGCCGGAGACTTTTGAGATGGTTGAAGCGAAAATCAATTTCTCGGGATGGTGGAGTCTCTAGATATGGTGGAAGCAGATGATTTTATGATGATTATAGCGGTGATCAGGGGCGGGAATAGTTATTGTCCTTGGTGCTAATTCTTTGGGTGCGAGAGAAAGGATGTATGAAATTGGGATGTTGCTTGCGATTGGGTGTAGCAAAATAAAATTATAGGGCATTTATCTTGGAGTTGGTATTAGTTTCGCTGCCGGCAATGATTTTGGCGGCGATACTGGGAGAAGAATTTTCGGGTGATTCTGGTGTGGTTTACAAAAGAGGCTTAGATAATTTAGATTTAAGCAGCTTTACGACGAGTGGTGGGATTAGATATTTTTGCGATGAGCTACGGACTTTCTGATTTTGATTATCATTCTAGCAGCTGATAGCGGCGTCGTGGATGATTTTAGATGACCGAGAAAGAAATTTTAGGAAAAAATAAGTTAGGAGGAAAAATGAGTGTACTAAAAATTAAAAATGTTTCATATGTACCTGAAATCAGGGAGAATATTTAAAGAAGGGTGGATCAGAAATTTGGAGCAGAAATTTTGTACGATTATCGGAGAAATCGGGGGCAGGAAAATCTGCATGCTTTCACTGCTCGCTGGATTAGATGAGACCAGAAGAGTGGCGAAATTTTGTTTGAGGATGAAAAAGATTGGTAGAATACAGGTTATAGGGTTATCATCATAAAATCACATCGCTCTGGTTTTTCAGAACTATGTATCTAATTGATTATTTAACGCCGCTAGAAAATATTAGACTGGTGAACCAGGGCGACGGATGAGATTTTGATGAAGTTGGGATTAGATAAAGATCAAATAAATCGAAATGTGATGAAGCTTTCAGGTGGACAGCAACAACGCGTGGCGATCGCTGCGAGCGTCTAAGTTCGGAGGCGCCGATCATTTGGCAGATGAACCGACGGGAAATTTAGATGAAAACAGTGGAAGGAAATTATTGAAGTTTTGACTGGCAAAGAACACAATAAATGTGTGATTGTGCGTGGACATAGTAAAAAGGGTGCGGATTCGGCAGATGTGGTCTTGGAATGAAAGGGAAGGAAATTGAGATAATGTTGAAAATGCATTTTTATATAGTAACGCGCAAAAGTTAAAAAGGTTTGATGATTTTTCCGTGGTGCTTTGAATAATGGCGGCACTAGGAATGATCAGTCTGGCGATTCAGGATGCGACAAGTGAGGAGGCGTAGCGAGGGGCTTTTTCGGGGAGTAACTATCAGTTTACTTTCAAATGAAATTAATCGCTAGTAAATCAAGGTACGCCGCAGAGGGTGGTGGTAATGTGAAGGGAGCGGATATCATTTCTGAGTCGTCGGAGATTGAGATATGCGATAGAATTAATAGTGTGCGGATTTGGTCAGATAAGGAAATGTATCGAGACACTGAAACGTTTACGTGGAAGGTCGGCGAACGCGCGCGATTTTAAGCGCAGTGATACTAACTGCGTGAATAGATTCGGCTAGAAACTAAATTTGTTTCTGCGCTAAAGACTGGTTTCGGGTGAGCATCTATGACGGTATAAATCAATTTTGATGCACAAGATTTGGCGAAAGATATGAAATTTGAAAGTTGATAAAATCAAAATTAAAGTCAAATTTGTTTGACGAGGATAACTGAAAAAGCGGCAAACGAAACCGTGAAGTGGGAATCATGAGATTGTTTGCAGGGAAAAATACGGGGGTATGGCGGCACAGAGCTTGTAAAATACTTTGTGACGGATGTTTCTGACGGCGGCAAATGCTAGCAATGATGAGGATACGGCGGGTTTATCGAAGATGTGCATATTTTGTGAAGGGCGAGAAAATCTCGATCAAGTGATGGCTGCGGTGAAAGTGGATGTGATTGGCGCAGAGTATAATTTGATAGTGTCAAAACTATCCACTGAACAATCGATTTCGAATGTTAGAGGTCAACAAATGTTTTTCAGTTCTAATTTTGAGGCATAGTGGCTCTAGTTTACTACTCTGGATGAGAAAGAAAGGATTATCAATTTACTGCGGTAGGTTTGGAAAAAGACAGATTTTTCGGACAGTTCCGTGATAGAACTTTTGATGGTGACTGCACGCATTCGTAGGGGCTTATGTTCTGGAGCGGGAAAATTTGCGAAAATAATGAGAATGATATTTTAAAAGAAATGTCACAACTGGGTGACAAAACGAAAATGGCGAAACAGGCTAGCGACGCAGCTGGGTGGGGTCACCCAGAAATGGGCGGTTTTCACTACAAACCCTTTCGGCAATTGATGTACAGATGACGCTAAATGCTGTGGCGATAACGGTGGTTTTTCTACGTTGGCAAATCATACTGGTTTCGCTTGGGATAATAAGTTATCGAAATTTAAAAAGAATCCAAAGGAACTTTTGACAGAGCTTTGATTTGGTATATTTAGATTAATGATATTGATCATGAGAGGATGACCGAATGATTCGGAAGGGTGGTAGAATTTTTGCGGGAATTTAAACTACGAGATGGTCAGAGGCGGGGATGGACGTGAGGCTGTTGAAGAAAGTTTAATCATGAAATTAATTTGGTGATTTTAGATATCAAATTGCCGTCGATGAGTGGATTAGAAGTTTTAAGAAAAAATTCGTGAAAAAGTCGAGTACCGGTTTTGATGATGACGGCATTTTTTCGGTCGAAGAGTCAGTGCAATCATGGCTTTTTCAAATTTGGCGATGGGTTTATGGAAAAAGCCGTTTTCGTTACCGGTCTTAAAAGCGCGTGGAAAGCACTGCTGAAGAAGACTTTAGGTGAAGATTTAAGAGATTTGGTTATCAAAGAGACGAAGATCGATTTTGTGAGTTTTCGAGGCTGAGATAGTCAGGACGCAAGCAGTGGGAAGTGAAAACCGAAAGAGCTGGAGATTTTAAAAATATTTGTTTTTGAATGAAGGCGCGTTCTCAAGAGGAACAAATTATGAAAATGTCTGGAAGGAAAGTGAAGAAATTCCGTTTGATCGAGTGATTGACGTTTATATTAAAGGAACTAAGAAAAATTAAAACTGGATTGTATTTATACGGTGCGCGGGGTGGGGTATAAATTGGAGCGAGAATAGAGAAGAATTTTTCTGGAAGGGATTTTTCAGGGTCTTTGATACTACTACTTGGGGTGGTGATAATTATTCACGGTGGGATATTTTGCGCTGCCGAAAATCTGTATCTAAAGAAAAACAAAGGAAATTAAGCAGACGGCTGCGGGATGTGACGAAAAATTTGGCTGGTATCGTGAATATGTGGAGCAAGCTTTTGGATTTTTATTCCAGAAGTGGTGAGATTAAAAGCTTATCTGAAATCGCAAAATGCAGAATGAGATGAAAGTTCGAGCTGTTGCCTGTGGATCGGACGAGAGAAAATAACTCGGTGATTATTGAAGAAAAGAGTGTGAAGCTAAACACGAGATGGAGAAGAGGGCTTTGGTGCAGTTTGTTTCGACGGCAAATTTAGAAAAAGATGCGATTGATTTGAGCTTGAAGTTTTTGCCGGTGACACTACTGGGATCGGTGGGATGTTATCGCTGGTGGTGGCGGGATTGTGCGAGGCAGGAAAACTCTGAGAATGAAAACAAGTGAACTTTTGAATTTTGTGTGGAGCTTCGCATGAATTGAAAACGCCACCTGACCAGCTTGAAGATTGTTTTAGAAAAACATGCAATTTTAAGGTAGGAAATATAAGGACCGGGATTTTATTTGGAAAAATGTGGGAAATGGTGGATGAACTTGACGTGAATTCGAGAATTGCTCTTGATGTCGAAAATGGATAGTCGAAAAGTCTGGAACGGATAAAAATCTTCAGAGAGGTAGTCGAGGAGTCTTGAGGCAGAAATCAAAATTATGATTGCGGAGAAAAATCTGCAAATGCGAATTGAGGTTGGGGGGAGCAAGACTTTGGTTGAATCGGACGGCTTTATCGATGGTGTTAGCAGAATCTTAATCGGCAAATGCAGTGAAGTACTGCGGAGGAGGTGGTAGAAATTTCAGTGCAGATGCGAGATGAAGTACTAGATATTAAAAATTCTTATAGAGGCGGGCGCCAAATGAGCAGAGCGGAAGTGGTTTGGGGCTTACATTGTCATTTATTGAAACGATATGGTTTGAAATATGATATTGCAAACCAGAAATAAGAGTTTCAGTTTTAAAATTGATCTTGGAACGGTAGGAAAAACTCTTGCACAAACAGAATCAAGTTATAATGTCAGAGTAGTGGATTCGTAGCTCAGTTGGTTAGAGCGCTGCCCTGTCACGGCAGAGGTCGCGAGTTCGAGTCTCGTCGGATCCGGCAGAATAAAAAGCCCTTCAGGCTATTTTTGTCGTTTGAAAAATATAGCTTGGTGGATTTTTAAGCTACGAGTTTTAGTGATGAGTTTTGTTTTTTGAAAATTGTTTAGATTAGAGATTTTTCTACAATAAATTGAGTGGCGAGGGGTTTTAATTCGCTGAGGGTTTTTCGTCATCGATAGTGTAGCAAAAGGACCGGATGATGAGTTTTGAATTTTTGGATGGCAGGTCGAGAAAGCATGGTTTCGATTAACGCTGAGAAAATCTGGTTTGACGATGCGCCAAATTAGAGGGATTATTAACAAAAAAAGTCGTATTTTTGGCAAGGTCAGAATCGTCAGAGAGCAGGAGGCCGGCGGGAATTTTGGGATGATGACGTTTTGATCCAGTAAATAATGCGTGGATCGAAACTTTGGAGATAAATTTTGGGGTCACGATAACTTTTTGAGATATTTTTCGAGTGCCGTGAGGACGGTTTTACCGGAAGAGGGAATGTCGGAATGCTCGTGGTAGTTTTAGCTCGATTAGGATAGACTTTGCGCGTGAAATTCAAATCGAATACCTCGGAAGAGTTCAGGATAGTTGATTAGTGGAAACACCATCCGAATTAATCAGTGGAGTTTTTCTAAGAGTAAAGACCCAGTATCTTCAAGATTATGGATTTTTGTCATCCGCAGAGTATCATGGTCATGAAAAACCGCGAGCTGGAAGGTCTTTGGTGAGATGGATATCAGTTCGATGGCATAATTCGCGAGCAGGGCACGCTTAAATGCGAAAAGAATTTGTCGGGAAAATTCTTGGCGCACATGATAAGTCCGTGCATGCCGCGATGAGCGATGAGGTCCGGATGAGGCTCTTCATAGACTCATTATCATTAAAAAGAAAAATAATGTAATGTCTCTATGCCATTGTAGCTCAGTTGGTAGAGCAGCTCATCTCGTAACGAGGCAGGTCTGGGTTCGATCCTGCTAATGGCTCCATTTTTACTCTAGTGAGAGCCAGTTTTTATTGATGAAAAATATGAATGCGACTATCAATTTAGATTAAATCTATTTAATTAGTTGATCACTGCAGAAAGAAATTCAATAGCAGAATTAGCGCAATGGCGCCGTCAGGAGAGCGGTGACGAGTTGGCGGAAATTTTGAACGCGACAGTCGCCGGCGGCGAGGGTCTACGAGATTAGTGGAACAGGTATCGTCGGTAATAATGAAACCAGATTGATCGAAGAGGAGCAGGCTTTTGAGATTGTCTATTTTGGAAAATTTTCAGTGTGAGAAGAGAGAGGCGACCGATTTCGACAGAAGAGGCTGGAAGACAGGGAAGGACTTGTTGATTTTTTGATAAGGGAATCAAGATGATTATCTTCGTTGGCGTGGCAGGCGAGAATTTCTTGATCATAGAGAATTTCGATATTGGCGGAGTTTGAATTTGGGAAACTCAGGGCTTTTCAGCGGTAAAATGTGCGGCGATGAATGAGGAAAACTTTTGCCATTATGAGAGAGAAGGATAAGAAGCGGCGAGGAGGGGGCGGGTGCCACCACCGACGACGGCGACGGTTTTGGTTCTGATAAAAGCGCCGTCTAGCGTAGCTGTCTCGATGCAGTGGCCCGATGAGCTCGAGGTTCGGTGATACCAGGATTGGGCGACGTGGGAATGAGTAGCCGGTGGCGGAGTGCGTTGTGGCGGTATAAGTTTGATCGCCGGTCAAAGAAATGAAATGGGTAGCGAGTCGAGATGGGTAAATTTTGTCGTAGGCGAAGAAGACCGAGAAGTTCAGTGGTTGATGAAATTTGTTCAGAAAGTTCAGGGCCACTGACTGGCGAAAAGCGGATAATTTTCGACGACAGCCTCTAAAGTTTGCCCACCGTAGCCAGCGTTTTCAGGTAAAAGGACTTTTTGGTGGTTACGTAAAAAGATAAGGGGCGGCGGTCATGCCATGCGATACAGCGCCAATGGCGGCGACGTCACCAGAAAGTAGTGGAAGTTTTCGTTCATAAATATATTATAAACGTAAGCGGTGAAAGAATGTCGCATGGAAAAGGAGATGTCGCATGCCCACCTTTTGTCGGACGCTCAAGGAAGAGAACGCCGCATACCTTGTTCGGAGACGCTCTGAAATGAGAACGCCATACCTCGTTCCGGAGACGCTCTGGGCCGCTCGGCCAGCTTATGCTCCATCGAGGTGGCGGCATTCTTACAAAACATCAAAATAAAAGGCAAGACGACATTCTTTTATACCAATGGAATGATAAAATAGCACACTCTTTTTAAATCAAAAACATGACACTTTAACTAACATAAAATATAACGTTTATGTTAAAATAATGAATGTGATTGAATCGTTCTTTAAAATTATTTTTGTTGAAAAAATTTTTGTTGTGGGTGTGGTTTTCTTCTTTCTTTGGTTTAAATTAATACTAATGAAGCTTCAGCTTTTTAACTCGACGGTTTCTTCGGTAGATCAAGCTGCAGCTTGATTGTGGGAATCAGGTGATGAATGGTACAAATAAGACCGGAAATTCTTTTAGTTTTCGTAAGACAGATAATAACTGGTTATGGTACTTTAAATTCAGAAACCGATGAAACAGCGCTGGTGAATACTGATTCTACCGACTGGATGCGAAAAATTAATTCGATTTCTTCCGCTGGGCTTACTAGGAGATTTTTCTAATAATACTTGGGGCTTATAAGTTTGGGGCGTCTTCGAGCTACGCACCGAGTCCAGCGCTACTACTCCAGCACAAAATCTTGCAGACTACATGGAAGACCAACGGCAATGACACGAATACATCATAAAAGTGTGCATGAGCTAAAGTGAGCAATCTTGAAAGTGGCAGATATACAAAATAAACTAATATTTTCCATTCTAACCAATAATTATAATCGTGTCGCCATCAGTGACGAAGGCCTGATTTTTAATGCAACTAAAAGCCTTGGAACTGCTACTAAATAAAAATCAGAGCATTTTTGAAAGAGTGCAGTCTATCGCCAACTGCCTCCATGAATGACGTGAATCGTGAAGATGAAGAATCTGATATGAAATTAAAGCTTTGGTTAGAACCCGACCGATAAGACGGCTTATTATTATACTGAACCAGAAAAGGATTTACTTTAAATAGAGATAGTGAGTGAGATGTTCCTTTTCGAGATTTGGTGAAACAAAAATCGATACATCTTGAGATAGATCGTTTCCAATCGATACCTCGAGGTGGCAAATATGCAAGATATGTTTTATGACATGTCTCTCACCACGCTTAGTCTCTCCTTTGATACCTCGAAGGTGAGCGGAGTATGGGCTATATGTTTTATGGTAACTGTCTAATCCTCACCACACTTAATCTCTCCAGCTGATACCTCTACGGGTGACGGATATGCGCTAGTATGTGTTTTGCTAGTATGTCGTAGTCTCTACTCTCTCATTGATCTCTCCAACTTCGCTACCTCTAGGTGACGATTATGAGCAGATAATGTTTGCTAGACATGTCTAGACTCACCAGTCGATGATCTCTCCAGCTTCAATGCCTTCAGGTGACGGATGTGAGCATTATGTTTAGTAGCATGTCATGGCCTCACTACCCTTGATCTCTAGCTTCGATACCTCGCGGGTGACGGATATGGAGTCGCACATGTTTTTAGCACGCCTAACCTCACCACGCTTGAATCTCTAACTTTCGATACCTCCCAGGTGACGATATGAGCTCTATGTTTTATCTTCTATGATAAGGATACTGTCTAAGGAGATAGCTAGAAACAATTTATGCAAATGTGATTTTAATACCGCTAAACTTGAATACTTTTCAAGAATGTTTGAAAACAGCAAGAAACTCCGGGGGGCAGTAACGGGTCGTATCTAAACCCATCCACTGCCTGATAAAACCTGGCTCCGCGTAGATCGTCCTGGGGTTTGGGGTTACTTACGCGTAAGCCGTAGTGGTTGGAATTGTGGCTCTTTCGTAAAATCATGGGGGCACAGTGAGGCTTCGCTTATGCAAATCATAGAGGGTGAGTTTTATTCCGTCTTAACTAATGGTAGATAAAAGTAATGGTGCAATTAGGTGTAAAATAAACAAGGTCAGAGTTTTTGAATTTTTCTTTGAAAAAGTCAGCCAGAAATTATGGACAGGGAATGGTGGCGGAAAATCAGTTGAAAATGGCGCGAGTCTTTATGTGGGGCTCCCGAGAAATATAATTTAGAAAGTAGCGAGGAGGCGGAGCGAGGTGCTGCCGGAACAGTCCAGTTGGTGGTGGGGTATCATATCGATAAGAATACCAAGACGCTGGGAATTTATGATGCAATGAGGAACTCATGACTCGTACGGTGACAGGAAGCGATCTATACCAATCTTCTAGTGAGTTTAGTTCGAGATTCAGTGTAGTGCTGATGAAAGTGGATGCTGGTTGTGCCGATTTGAGGTGAGAATGTTTGTGTTTATCCGAAAAGATTTTGCAGAAAAATACCGCAGATTTATCGAGCGTCGAGATCTATGACCAGAGAGAAAATGGTATGAGCGGATTTTGATGCGACTTTCGGCGAAACATCGACGACCTTTTACGTGCCGAGAAAGTTGCAGGGAACTTTGATGTGATGGAAGGAAACGGTGTTGATTTATATGAGCTCAGGCGAAAATGCGAGAGCGATTTGGTGAATTTTTAATAACTGGGAGCAAAAATGAGCGAGTGAGGCATTTTTGAGCGGTAGTGGATGAGCGGATCGTGGAAACTGGTGTGGATGACCAGGGTGCCAAAAGAAGTTTACTTTCGGGATGATTTATAAGGAAATGGGCGTTGAGGATTCAGCGCACAGCGGACGGGTCGATGAACGACAATGGAGAGATGATTCGTGAAACTGAGGGAAAGGACTGGGTAGTGCGACAGGTAATGGGGGAGATTGATACTGATTGCTTCGGGGCAGAAGCGAACGTATGGACGGACTATATTCTTGGACGGAATACAAGGAATTGAAGAGTAAGTATCCGGGACTTTTGACCGTGGTAGCGATTGTGGTGCCGAAAGCTCTGAGAGCATTTTCGAGTAGGGGAAGCTGAGGAGCGACCGTTTACGTTGAAGGAAATTCAGGAACGAGATTATACAGAGGTAGGAAAATATCGAAAAAGGTGGGCCGATCGCGATGGCGGATTATTATATTTTGAATGACAGCAGTGTGGCGAAATGAACGAAAAATGGCAGAAATTTTAACGAGGATGGAATTTTAATGAAAAATTAGTAATCATTGATGGAAAAAGTGTTATCGTGGTTACTACGCGATGGGAAATTTGGCGACTTCGAAGGAGAGCCGACTTCGGAGTGTATGGCTTCGCGGTGATTGCGATGGAAAATCGTGCGCAATATTCCAGCCGGATCAGGTGGTGGTGGCGTGGGATAAGGCACACGCACTTCGACGGCGAAAAGACTCGCAATAAGGATTACAAGGCGGGGCGAGTGAGGCCGCCAGAGGATTTTTATGCACAGATTCCGCTTCTTCTGGGAGCTGATTTCCGGCGCTTTCATGGGGCTTTATGGGAAGCGGACGAGCACGAGGCGGATGATATTATCGGTAACCTTGGCGAGACAAGCGGATGGGGCGGGGATTATATGACCTATATTGTGTCTTCGGATCTTGATATGCTGCAAATCGTGGATGAAAATACCAAGATGATATCCAGATTTTTGCGGGGTTTTTCGGACTGGAGGAATGGATATTCCAGCGGTGGAAGAAAAATACAGGATTTTGAAGTCGCAATTTTTGGATTGAAGGCGCTGAAGGGGACATTCGGATAATATCCCAGGTGTACCTAGGGATTGGCAGAAAAACTGCGCAGTGAAACTCTTGAACGAGTATGGTAGTCGGAGGGATGTGCGGCTATCGAGGAGATTTCGGGTGCGATACAGAAGAAATTGATCGCTGGACGCGAGTCGACCGAGATGTCTCTCAAGCTTGCGAAAAATGTATGACAGATGCTCGGCAGAAACTTTCGGATGTTCCGGGTTTTGAAGCTAGATTTTTCTCGAATTTCAGAGGTATTTTAAGCATTTAGAGTTTAATAATCTGCTGAAGAAACTTAAAAGTGAGAATGGTTTTTCGGATAGAGATGCTGAGACGGAAGTTGAGAGAGTGCCTCGGTGGAAATTCCGGAGGGATGCTAGTCGCGAGTAATATTAAGAACTTGATGCATGAAAATGCAGAATTTCGAGAGCGAGGTATTTCAGGTGGAGAGGCTGTGGGATTTGGATCAGGCGGATTTTCTATTAAATCCCATTGCGCCGTACAGGGTGGAGGGAGTTGGTACGGTAGAGGAGGCCTTGTCTGGTCGATATACTGAGCTACGCTGAACAAATTTAGTGAACAATATTTGGCTTTCTAAGATGAAAAATTGAACACAATTTTACAGTTTCGATATGCCGGTGGTGCCGATTCTCTACAAGATGGACGGCGGGGATTTTGTTGACTCGAGAATATTTTCGAGGGTTTGAAGACGGAATTTGAGGAAAGTGGTAGAAATTGAACAAAAATTTATGAACTTTCGGGTGAACAATTTAATGTAAATTCGCCACTTCAAATGTCACCAAAATTTTGTTCGAAAAACTTGAGTTTTGCCGTGAAAGGCATTAAAAAGACTTCCCGAGGTTATCTCGACAGGGGCAGGAAAAGAGCTAGAGAAAGCTCAAAAGACGAGCATCCGGTGATTAAGAAATTATTCTTTATCGGGAAAACGATGAAGCTGCTGTCGACTATATCGCAACGCTGATTGAACAGGTGGCGGCAGATGGACGCATTCATGTCAAACGTTTACGCAGATAGACGGCGACAGGGCGACTTTCAGCTTGAATCCGAATTGCAGAATATTCGGCACGTAGTGAAAGAGGAGATTCGCCGGTTCGTGGCGCCTGAGGGAAGATTTTGGTTTCGGCAGATTGCTCACAGTTTGAAAGTTGAGGCTCGCGGCGGTGCTTGCGAGACGAGCTTTAGTTTTCGGATTTAATCAAGATATTGATATTCATGGTCGAAGACGGCGGCGGAGTTTATCAGATTCCGATGGAAGAGGTAACGAAGTTACAACGTCGCGTGTGGCAAGTGATTAATTTTGGTATTATGTACGGCATGGGTCGAAGGGGCTGGTGATGCGACGGAATGAATTTCTTCGAGGCGAGGCGATTTGTCGATGAATACTTTTAGAGGGTGCGCCAGAAGATTTATGCATATTTGAATCACTCTAGCAGGCACGGGAAAACGGAGGGTGAGGACTTTCTTTATGAGCCGCAAACGTCCGACGCCAGATGTCGAAAAATCTTCGAACTTTTATTATCGTAATGCGGCAGAACGAGCGGCACAGAATATACCCGATTCAGGGAACCGAAGCGGATGATGAAACGAGCGATGATGCCGTGAATGAAGAGAATACCGGAGGGGCGAATTAGTGTTGCAGATCCACGATTCTTGTGGTGGAAATTGTGCGATAAGAATGATGAAGGGCAGTCAAGACGATTTTGCAAAAAGAAATGGAAGGAGGTGGCGCCAGAACTCAAGATTAAGCTCAAGGTGGAAGTGCGGCGGGCAGAATCTCGAGAGACATGACGATGAAGCTGGAAATTTATCAAGGTGCAGAGAAGTGCTTTCTCGATGTGGATGAAATGAATCGAGACAATTTGGGCGAACAGAAGGTGCGGAACTTTTTGAGGTGGATCGCGGTAATTTCGAACATTTACGTAATATTTTGCCGATGAGGAGACTGGAGGCAGAAAATGTGAAGGAAGAGGTGGAAGAGGACGAAAGTGGTCGTCGGATTGCACGTAAGATTAAAAATATAATCTGGATAGTGATTATTTCGGTGGGATATCAGTGAATTTCGAAAAAGCACAAAAGTTTCGTCGCATTTGGGCTTCTCGATTATTAAGCGTTATGACGGAGGGTGGCGGTTAATTATGACTTGGTGAAGAAGCTGTCTGGACGGCAGTGAGAAAACTGCAGAACCTGGAAGAAACGCAGAATGTGCGTAGAATGCTGGCGGAAACTAGCCTGAAGGCGCAAATGAGGCAAATGGCTGCTCAGGTGGTGACAAAAGATGATACGGATAGTTTTGCAACGATTTCCGTATCTGAATAATAAAATTATTTTCGGTGAGGCGGGCGAGAAGAGATTTGAGTGAAGTGGAGTTGATATATGTTCAGACTTACGTGAGAGATTGAATGGAGTGAAAATTTTCGGGGTGCTGGCGGAAAATAACGAGAGGGTGAAGCATTAATTTCGGCCCGAATACAAAATTTGTTCCGCAGTGATTCGGTGCTGAACGAGCGAGCGAAAATTGATATATTTTATCGTGCATGAGAAGCCGTTTCTGAAGAAATCAACAGATTGGGTGCGTCACTGTGGTTTAGTTTGTCGGTGAACTTCTTTTCAATTGAATGAACAGGGAAACAAGTCTCGGATCGAGCTTTTGACGGCTTTAGTGCTGATTGCGAAAGTCAGCCGGAAGAAAGAATTGATGCTGAATTTGATTTGTAAATTGCTTTGATAAATAAAAATGGTATAATAAGAGGAATGAAAGAATTAATTGCGACTTTTAAGAAGCCTATCAAAAGGAACGTAGCACAGTAATTTTCAGGACTTTCTTTTGAATTTGTCTTTAGTTTTTCTAATCGGCATTGAATTCTGCCATAATGCCTCAATGTATGGAGTAGTACAGGGGATATATGGGCGTTATCAAGGTGGAAATGGTCGCCGATGGCGAATCTGGGGGTTATCATGATGGATCTTGGCGACGATGCTGATTTTTCCGATTTTGGCTTACTTAACTTTGGAGGTGTACCATAATTTGTTGGCACTGCGAATTTTTGAGAAAAAGGGCGCGGCGGTGGCATGTTTATTTATATTTCACTAGGTGATGGTGCTAGGGCTTTTTGGTTTTCATTAGATTACTAGGTGAGAGTTAATTATTCGGATACTAGTGATGGTGAAAAACAGCAAAAAGGCTGCAGAAAAAGAGCAGACAAATACGAGAAAATCGGTTTGGGATAGTTTGGATTTGCCACAGAGCAGACAGAGCGCTATCGTTTCTTTGAGATTCTACGGTTCTTCATATATGATTTTTGATTCTTTTGGTGGTATTTTCGTGATGGTCCGGTACATGGGGTCTTACTACTATTATTATTATTGCTGACTTTGGTGAAAGGCAGTGGGGATTACTTTTCGTACCGATGACAGGGTATCGTAAGCTTTCCAGAAAAAGTGGACTGGCACCAGAGATTTTGGATTTATCTGATCCACATGCGACATGAGAAGTATCATCACTAAGAAAAGTGGTAATTTGATTTCCGATAAAGCATGTGAGAATTTGAAGATGCTAGCGACTGGCCGTGATTTGGGTGGTGTCGGAAAGATGCTGGATGAAAGATGGAGTGCTGAGGTGGAATTTCCAAAACCTGATGATATTTATCATGTGCGGTGATGTGGTGGCTTACAATGAAGGGACTTGAAACTGATCCCGACAGTGGAGGCGGTGAAAAATACTACTTTCGACAATAAAAATAATTTTTGAGTGTTCGGCTATGAAGAGCAGGGGTGGGGAAGCGATGAAAGAGAGCTGAGAAGCTTATATGAAAGGGATTTCAGGACGAGTACTGCCTTTTATTCGCAGTGATGCATCCAAAAGATTTGAAGGGAGAAATTCAGGGTGAGGGCGAAACCTGGATTTTGCTGCGGAGGAATGTAGCAGAAGTTCTTGCGTAAGGAAAAGATTGATTTTCATGAACGTGATTGCCTTCTCTGAGACTCCGACAATAGATGCATGAGTCATATCTAGATAATGTGGCTGTATAGTTGTGGTGCGTCCAGATCGTCAACATCAGCTATCAGCCAGTTTCATTGTTTCACTAATAACATCTAGAAACGCCGGCGCCGATGCGAATTATCGCGGTTTTCGAACTCATTTTTAATATTATTTCTTCGATGCGCGTGCATACCTTGAAAATTTTGCTTCACATTCCATGCAACCATTTTTGGCGTTATCGAATATGAGTTACCGGAGTAAGTTGACGATCGTGGAAGATGGTCCCAGTATTGGCGCTCACTATTTTAGCTTCAGGTGATTACAGTGTGAAGCCGATTCATATTCCGATTTATCAGGACGCGGTGCTGAAAATGGTTTATGGAAGACCCTGAAAGCGCAATTTATTCAGCTTCGACGCTGGGATTACGGGGCTGAGTCGTGGCTTGTATGGGGGTGAGGACTTTTCAAGGACGCATGGAACGCACCGGGATGAAATTGTGGCCATTGTTTTTGCAAAAGTTGCCAGGACTCATGAGGGGTCACGTAACTTTAGCTTCGATTTCACCGATGGTGGCGTTTGGTGGCTGGTGCCAAAAGTGCACTCAACGCTCCTCGAAGGAACTTTACTGACTCTAATTTTGCCGAACACAATTTCTTATGTGCAATTATTCGCTTCGATTGGTTTGATGGCTACGATTTTATTATCATTTGCATGTTACCAAAACGCCCAACTCATGATAAAAGAAGCCAAAGATTGTGTGCTGTTTACAATGGCTTTTGATGCCAGTGGTACGATTATTTATCAGTCCTTTTGACGTTTATTCTGCAGACAGATTTGATGGTGGAATTATGGAAAAGTTTCGACGTCTGAAGAAAAGTGGTGAAGAATAATTTGAAGACTACTAGATGAATCGATTCAAAGTTTGTATTGAAGATTTCGGTGCTGGAAAAGCATTAGATTTAGGTTTCAGGTAGATATGAGGGGTCTGAGAGACTTGAGCTGGTGTGCGATAGGCGTGACTTGTAACTGGTGTGGATTTAAAAGTTATTGTATCGATCAGGAGGAAGTGCCATACGATCTGGTTTATTGGAATTATATGATACAGAAGTTGGTGCGTCAGTATTGAGTTTTTCGATCGCGAATTTGAAAAGCGGTGGTAAATATTCACACCTTCAAAATGGCAGATAAGATTGTGACGATTTGGGAAGAAGTCTAAGGAGTCTTTTTGTGGATACTGCTGGAAATTGAAGTTGTAAGCAATTTAAAGGTTTGGGACGATGAGACACTGGCCATATGCATTATCATCATATCCTGGAAGTTACAGGGAAAAAGGAATAAAAACTCAAAATAATTTCAAAAATAATCTCCCGGAAGGAGATAATTTGTGGTCGCGAGATTCAGAACCTGACTTCCTCCGTGTAAAGGAGACACTCCATGGCTGAGTTCGTGACCCATAGATGTATTTTACACACAAATATGTTAAAAATAAAAGAAATATTTATGAGTAATTGAGAAAGAAGGCAGAATGTGCATAACCTATGTGGTGAAGATGGGCAAAACGTAATGAAAAATGCGCCACGACTTAGTCATGTAGCTGCCGCTTTGGTTGATGTATCCAGGAGTGCAGTTTGGCGTGGGTCAGCGACGAGCAACTGGTTTTTATTATGATATTGATCTTTCGAGGTGAAAGATGCGGAGGAAATATGATGAAAATCACCGATGCAGATCTTCCGAAGATTCAGAAAAATGTATTCAATCATTAACAAAGAAGTTTTGACCTGGTTTATTCTGAGAAGAAGTCGTGAAGAGGCTTTGGCTTGGGCGAAAAGTCATCAGAAATACAAGGTGGAATTGATCGAAAGATTTGCCAGAATCAGAGCTACTTCTTTCTATCAACTCGGTGATTTTGTGGATCTCTGCAGGGCCACACGTAGAAAATACCAGTAAGGTCGTTGCGTTTAAGCTAGATTAAAAGTGGCTGGGGCCTACTGGCGTGAGGATGAAAAGCTAGAAATGTTGACGCGTATTTACGGTATGCCTTTGAGACGGAAGAAGAATTAAAGAATATCTGCAGCGCTGAAGAAGCATAGCCCGTGACCACCGCAAGCTGGGTGAGGAACTAGATTTGTTGAGTTTTTCAGAATTAGTGGGTGCTGGTTTGCCACTCTTTTCACTCATGGGACAGTGCTGCGTGATGTTTTTGACGAATTACTCATTATCCTACGTGCAAAACATGGTTTTGAGCGAGTTTGGACTACATATTACGAAGTCAGATCTCTGCGGGCGTCTGGGTCATATGCAGAGTTCAGGCCGGTAAACTGCTTAGGTGCATTCTCAGAGTGAAATGGGGAAGGAGGTGCTTTGAAACCAATGAACTGTACATCATGCGCAAATTTTGCTGAGTCGTCCGACTGTAAAGGCAAATGCGGTGCATATATGGATCCACGACTGGATTATCGTGATGAAAGAATCTGGTGAGCTGGGTGGATTATCACGTGGCATCTTTGACTCAAGATGATACCCCATGCTTTTTCTGTCGTAAAGGAGCAAAATTAAGGCAGAGATCAGAACTTAGTCAGGATCGTGCGTGAACTCATACCGTGGTGGGGATGAGTAAAGTCACTGTCGCTCTTCTATCGTGATGATGAGGATAAATATCTTGATAAATCACTTTGGGAAATGGCTCAGGCAGAAATTAAAGAGGCGGCTATCGAAAAATGGGTTTGGATTACTCTGAAATGGAAGGGGAGGCAGCATTTTATGGTCGAAGATTGACTTTTATGGCTGAGGATGCGATTGGTCGCGAACATCAAGTGGCGACAATTCAGCTGGATTTTCGTCCAACCGGAGCCTTTGGTTTTGACTTTCTTTGTGAATGAGAATGGTGAAAGAGACAGTGATGATTCATCGCGTACTTTTGGGTTCAATTGAGCGTTTATGGTCGGTATTTATCGAACATACGCTCAGTTGGTTCCCATTCTGGTGTGCGCCATGAACAGTGCGTATTTTGACGGTGAACGACCAGGTGCTGCTGATTAGTAGAAAATTCAAGCAGATCTAGGTGAAGTAACGCTTGAGACGCCTTTGAAGCATAATGATTTGCGTTTACTGCGGATGTATCTGATGAGTCGCTCGGAAAGAAGATTAAGCGCGGTTTTCGATGAAGACACCATGCTATAATCGTCGGTGAGACGCGACAAGGAAAATGGTACGTTTCGGTACGCGAGAAAGATGCGGAAAAACCGTGCACTAACGGAACTTGCGGAATATCTCAAAATATTAAAATAATAGAGGGGTCAATTGTCGGTGAGGTTTACAGGGGTGGCGTCGAGCCAGATTTTTTATAGTAAAAATTATCGCTAGAAAATGAACACTAAAATTACTAGGTAATCGTGGACCACAGCATCAGGGAAAGACGGCGGTAAGCGTGGAGCTGGCGAAAGCGTCTTAATGGCGAAATTATCGGCGCAGATTTCGCGGACGATTTTGTAGGGGATATCGGTATCAGCGAAACCGGATCTTTTAGAGCGCGGTGGTGTCACTTTGTGAGCTTCGATTTAGTGCGACCGAGATGAGAGATTTACGGTGGTAGACTGGAAAAATGAGCTGTGCGAAAAGAAAGATTTACTGAGATGCAGCGCACGGTAGGCAGCCAGATCGTGTGGTAGGGATGGGACAGGGCTTTTATGTGGATGCATTGGTGTTTGACTATCAATTTTCAGAGGAAGCGAGAAGAGAGACTTGACCGAAGAAAATGGGATGAGTACATGAAATTTATGGTATTTGACTGACCGTGAAGAGCCAGGCGCGTATTAAAAACGTGTTCAGTCGATGTTTAATGAAGAACTATGCCAGGAATGTCGCAACTGGCTTCTAAGTATGATTTTGGTCACCGGCGATGAAAAGTAATATTTATCGATACGTTTGGGGACTATTTGAACGAGTTTGAGCCTGGAGGCGATAAATTTAGCTTCGACCTCAGATTTTCAGTTGGCGGCACGTGAGATGACTTGGTTAGAAAGCAGAACCAGGAGATAAAATGGTACAAGCGTGAAGAAATTTTAGACGAGATTTTGGAGAGTTTTCGTTGGACACTACTAGATACAGCTTCAGGTGCTGAAAATATGTAATATGGGCAAAAGAAAATACACAACTCCTCTAGATTGTTCGGCTCGAGGCATGAACAAAATTATTATCGTATGCCAATATCAGAGCGTTCCCTACTATGTCAGGGAAATGGCCGGGTGATCGAGTGAACAAATTAGTTCCGTGCGCCGTGAATTAAGTAATCTGAGATCAGTCGCGTGATTAGGGCACGAACCTATGATGACAATGGGTTTGTTATTCGTTTGGCAGCTGGAACACCAAACGTTCAGCTGGCGTAAATATGATGTTTTGGAGCCAAAAGTTGATAAAGTATTAGTGGAGACTGCGGTGAAAAGATGGTATAGATGAGTATGTCGCCCGGTGAGTCTCATGCGAGTTTCCACTGTTGTGACGAACCGCGTGCACGGACAAGATGGAAGTTGATATGCTGGTTAGCGATGATAGGACGAGAAAGCTTATCGCGCTGGGCGGAGAGTGGTGGAGAAAGAAGAGGAAGCCATTAGATTCGTCATGTGATTAGCTCAGCGGTGAGTTTCAAATATCGATTGATGTATATGAAGATCGATTTCTTCAAAAGAAATTATGGAATACGGCATCGTCCAGCCATATGATCAGAGAAGGAATGGCCGAATTAGCAAAATAGCAGGGTGGCCGAGACGGATGAGAGGAGTATGTTTCGAATTAGAAAGTGAGAAAGTCCAGAAACTATCACGAGTAGACTAGTACAATGGGCGGATTATCGTTAATTTTGTAGAGGACGATTTGCGGCCAGACCTCGGCATGTGGAGTGTGATTAGCGGACCTGAGTGAGATGACGAAGTGGGAAGTCTCCATCTTGGCGTGCCAGTAATGAGACAATACAAAAACTGTCTACGATGTGAGCGTATCTGGGGTGCATGTCAATCGGTATTTTGGGTGATATTGAAGAGGTTCGTTAACGTATAGTGTGTATCGGATATCCTCTGTTGCCCTGGCTCGAGTGCGCGCGCAATTAGGGAGTGGACCTCGACTTATCGTCGCGACAGGAGAATGTCGACGGTATGGTGGCCGGAACCCAAATTAAGGTGCTCGCACGGGAAAAGAAACTGAAAGATTAAGCTGATGTAGAAGAGTTTACCGACTACACAAGAAGTGAGCGTGGTCGCAATTAAAAATGTGTTCAGAAAGCTCGCGAAATCACGGTGGTAACTGATATGCAGTCTCGAGGAGGTGTATATGTGTTCAGCTAGTGATTCTGAGTGGAAATTAGTGTTCAGGAGTTGACTGGACGGGTTTGGCGCAGGGGTGATATATAATATATGTGTGAATGTGGGTCACGTGATCATCATGATTGTTTTTGACGTTGTCATTATTTCTACGGTATTACATGACAGGATGGCGCACGGTTGTGCAGCTTATTTTTCAGGTGATCGACGGCGAAAGGATGAGGGAAGGTTGTCGCTAAACCCATTGGGTACACCTAGATCGGCTACTTCGGTAATTCTGCGAGTGCTATATCTGACGGGTGGTGTAGGTGCTAGGTGCGGCGAAACCGGTACCCGGCATGAATGGTGAAACAGGGAAATGAAAGGCTCGATGTGGTGTAGCGCTATGCTGGCCGAGTGATGAACACTTTTGATTGCGATGATGTGTGTGAATTGGACATTTTACGGGATTTTTAGATGAATCGAGGCGTGATCGGGTCTATTTTGGCCAAACTGGCTGCATTATGAACCTGGGTTCCATAGCTGGTCACATTTAATTCCCAAATTTCCACCACTAGATGGGTCAGAAGTACTATAGCCGCTTCTTATCTGGATAAAGTTACGCGGAGGTGATGGATTTTATCGTAAAGTGCTGTATGCGAGTTTTGGTGTGTTTATCTATTCTTGGTAGTGACTGCTGAGTGCATTATCGACTTTAACCTATATAGTGTGATGGTAGAGATCTTTTAAAGCGTGTTTCTGTTGCATACGTCAGGGCGGCGTAGGTTAAAATGATATTGGGTGGATTGTAGACATCGTCAGGTTGGTAAGTAGCGCTGAGTATTAGCTACTTGACATAGCGATTGGGAAGGGGCAGAGGATTTGAATTGCAGAAGCAATGCTGTATAATCGAATTATCCTAGTGGCAACGCATGATTTTCTGTATAGTCATGTTAAAGGAGTTTCGTGGTAATGGTTCTGCGGAATTATTACATAGAGTTTTACCACACGTAGTTAGATATTACGGAAAAATATGTGCCATTAGGATGTTCTATATGGATATATTAACCATGGAATTTTGGTGGAGATGGATGAAGCAAAAAGTTAGAGTAGTCGGAATTATTAAAAGGATGACGCTTTTGTTACTGAAAAATGTGCATGACGGCTCCGATGCGGTGATGTGGGTTTGTGAGCAGGGAAGATTAATTTTTGGTGTGAACCGGAAGAGGCGATAGGACGAACAATGAGACTGTGGATCAAAGATTGAGACGATCGAAAATTCGTGATGTATTACTTTTACAAATCAAAGGTGATGGGTCGAATATTTATAATTTATATATCATGCCGCGATATAACTTTGGCGAGAAAATAATGATTTGAAAACTAGAATTGAATAGAAAGAAATATTAGCTTATAAATATGTAAGTTTCTCGACAGATGTGAATTCGATTTTCGATTGCGGACGATACCGCCTCAGTGATTAGCGTAAATTTGGACACAAAGAAAGATTGTAAAAGTAAATCGGATTGACGCAAGGCAGCGGTACTGGGGGCAACGATTTATACGGATGGGGATCGAGGGAAATCAGGTCACTTCGGCGATTGGTTGCGTGGTGGCCAGTGAAAATGGGAAAGAAAGTAGAGCTGAGTGGGAAATTTATTGGCTGTGCAGCTTCCAGATTAGCGGAATGAATATTATGAGCAAGAAAGCTAGGTGTGGAGAAAGGCACTCCAATATGGATTCCGGGCTCGTGAAGTTTGTGTCTCGGATAATTTGATGATGGTGGAATCAAATGAATGGAATTTATACGGTGAAAAATAATGATATTTTGCGGTATATGAAGAAATTTTGAAAATTAATTCAACGCGATTTGACGCGAGTGGCATTCACGCATGTGAAGGCGAGAACAAAAATCAGGCGGCGGATGCGGAATTAAAGTCGGTTTAGACGAGTACACGATTGAAAAGGTTAACGCTTTCTTTGATGATGAGTATACAGTAAGAAATAGAAGTTGACTCTGGTAATATTATAGCTTTGATTAGAGATTGTGATGATATTTAATGACGCTTGATGGTAAACTACTGAGAAAACGGGAGAGACCTTGTGTAAAGTATGTAGCAGATAAACGAGATTCTTGGTCTAGGAATTTTGTGTGCACAGAGTTTTTCTGTGTTATGTTATGCTCAAAATAAAAGCGAAGCATTATATATCTCTTGCTTTGTCGGCTTCGATTGATTCCTCGAAAACCATCGAATTGGATGCGAATCGGCCGAGCCGAGTGATGATGTCTAGTCGAATAAAGGTATGTAGTATCGTTTGTGGCGATCCGTTTGGGAATGCTAGGATTGAGAGTAATTATGGCGATGAGACACTTGGCGGGTGGTCAGGAAATATGTGAGTATATAAAGAAGCTGCACTCCGCCCACGAGCGATGCAGTCGGCAGAAGTGTCGGTACATAATTCAAGATATGGAAATTTTAGTGTGGTGTGACCAAACAAGTAGACGAGTTTGATATTTTACAGGAAGGGAGAAAAGTATTTTGAGAACAGTACTGCATCGAGATGTTTATGGGGAGCATCGGAGTTTGAAGAACTCTGGATCTATCAGGTTTGATACGAAAAAGTTTCGGTGATGCCAAAAATTGGTGAGCGTGTGATTTGGTGAGTGGAGATGGGCTGAAAATGGCTGAGAACAAGCTTAGTTCTTCTAACCGAGATTGGATGCGATTGATCCTTGGGTACGCCAGGATGACTGACGCTACTAAGTAACACGATGGTCATTACTATAGTTTATATTATTACGTTTATGTATAATATAGTATATGTTTTAGATGTAGTTTATTGGATTGTTGTTTTGGAGATTCTCATAATAAGAGTGGGGTAAATAGTTTCATCATTATTTCTAGGAAAGTCTTTAATAGCAGTTATTTTTCATATAATAGCTTCTGCTGTTGCTCGACTGCTTTCCAGACTCGATCAAATAATTCTTCGATTTTTAGTGAATGGAAACAAAGTAGTGTAGTTCGAGGACTCGGGACTTATGAATCTAGCATACAGGTATGGCGAAACGGATAATCGTACTGGATCTACGAGTGACACCTTAAACACTGAGACAGAGGAAACAGCACTGGTGAATGCTAATATGAATGATGATGCTAAAATAAATACTATGTGTTTGCCGAAAGTACTGGCTAATTGCAGATAATACTTGGGCGTATCCGGGCCGAACAAAATATAAATTACGTCCAATTCCAGCGTTATCTGATCAAAGAGAAATAGAAGTTCTACTAAAACCAACGGTAGAGAAGTCCAAATATGATAAGGTTTGGGATTTAAGTGGATGGATCTCTAGAAAATGGTGCATATAAAATAATTAATTATATCCAACTGTTTCGAATCCGTATAATACTGAAGCAGTAATGACGACGGAGATAGATTTAATCAATTAATAAAAGAATTTGTGCAGGTGGAGTTGAAAATATTGATCAGATAAAACAAGTGCAGTACTTCCAGAAAATTTGACCGGATACTATAAATATTGAGGATGGTGATTAATTCGTTGTGAAAGTCTCGAGCATGGTATGATGCGACAATAAAAACAGTGTATTATTACACGAGAACAGGAAAAATCTACTTAAATACGGATGAAGCTCACAGATGTTTGGTCTATTTTCAAAGCTTAAAGTTTTGGAGATTAGGGACTTTTGACGCGAGTAGAGTGGAAAGATATGGGAATATGTTTGCAGGTGTGGGAGAAATCTACTTCTTTTTGATGTTTCTAATTTTGGTACAAAGAAATGTGATGAGTATGCTTGAGTGTATGTTTTCATATGCTCAAAATGAGGTCGGTGTTTGCATAAAATAATATACAGAAAAGGTGACAGATGTATATAGTGTGTTTGCATATATGTCGAACTTAAAGAGTTTGGATATTTCCAGCCTTTCAAAACTCAGAGACATTGACAAAATGAGGCAGATGTTTTGACGGGTTGACAAGGATGAGAGCGTCTTGACGTATCAGGTTTTGATACTTTGTCAAGGTTAAAACTATGGCATACATGTTTTGTTAATGTCATCATTAGAGTCATTGAATGTCTCATTTTAATACAATATTGAATGTGGAAGATTTATCTTATACCTTTGCTGGGCTTAAAAATGTTGCAGAATTAAAAGTTGTGACCAATTTTTATACGCAAAAATTAAAATTAATGAGTGGTATAGGGATGATATGAAATTGAGGGATATAAGATGCATTTTAATACAGAAAATGTCTGAGATATGGGTTTTGTATTTGATGGGACTTGTTCAATGAGAACGGTTGAGAGTGGTTTTAATACAGAAAATGTGGTTAATGTGGAGCGGACTTTTTGTTGATGGTTCTGAGGGGTCGTTTAGGGATTATTGTCAAAACAATGATAATTTGGAGAAATTTTAGTTTCGAACAATCTTGACATTTCGCATGTAATGTGTAGTATACCAGAAATGTTTTATTGGTCGTCGTCATAAATTACGCGGAGAGAGAGGGGTCATGTCTTAGCTATCCACAGACAGCAGGCCTTGGTTGGTTGGCGAGGGTGATGTGGTGGTAGCTCGGCGCGGGTTGTTGACCCGCAAAAATATAGAGGCAAAATAACCATTTGATGTTTATTTGTGTCAGCTTCTATGGGAATTGATTAAATAATATTAACGATATTTTGGTAAAGATAGAGGTAAGAGCTTGAAAAGATAATCGCTTGGCTTAGCCAAGAAGGAGAGTCCGGGCGAGCATAGAACACGCAGTAGTCGTTAATGGCGACCGTTCCGAAAAGGTGAGACGGCTTCGGCCTAAAGAAGAATTGAAGAATGAGGAAAGTACCACAGAGACAATACCGCCTTCGGGCAGGGGTGAAAAAGTGTAAGGTAGAGCTGACGGCAATCCATGGCGACATGGTTGATGGCAAATCTACTGGCTGCAAGGGTGCTACTAGGCTTTGGTTCGAAGATACGCTTACCCGCTTGAATATTTTGGCAACAAAATATCTGAGATAGATGATTAGCATCGGCTAAAAGGAAGAAACTTTTATTGTGGTTTTACTTGTGAGAGTAAAAGTATTTGCACCTTTTGGTTACAAAACCCGGCTTACTGATAGCTTATGAACCCCTAGGGGTCTATTTTATGTATATTCGATTGAATAAATTATTTGATCAAACCTACTTTTCTTCAAAGAAGTACGAAGAGCTGCGGTACTGACATTAATTTTTAGTTTTTACCACCGATAAGAGAGGGTTTTCTTTTACGATGTTTGGGTTTGAAAACTTTACGGGTCTTGTGTGGGAGAAGCTTACATTATGAAGCCGTGCATTTTCCTTTGCGGAAATTTCATGCAAATAGCGATTATTTAGTCCTCCTTTTTAACTTGTTCGATCACAGTGCCTGGAAGGCTGGCTGGCTGGTTGACAGCGAATTCGACGAGATCTTGCGATCAACAGCGATATTTTGCTTTTTCATACCATTGATGAGTTGAGAATAGTTCAAATCATATTGGTGAGCGGCGTTATTGATTACGGGTGATCCAAAAGAGCACGAAGATCGCGTTTACGATTACGGCGGTCGCGGTACTAAGCGTGGCGAAGGGACAACGACACCTTTGTTTGCCTGAAGCGGAAGCTGCGAGTGCCGGTAATGTTGCGCATACCATGGCAGCTGGGTCTCTGTATGTTTGCGCGTGCGCAACACCTCTTTTGATTCTCATGATTAACAAACTCCTAATAGCGCTTTTAATGTTTTAGCAATCTTGCCTCGACTGCTACCAGCAGTCTTCGTATTACGTTGCGGAGCTTTAGATTTTTGGTCAGAATGTGGTTGCCATGAGGCACCGTTCGCGGATGTACCGGTGCCGGGTATTTCTAATGCGACTTAGCGGTACCTTTAGTGGTAGCTTTGGCATGAGCTTTCCTTTTCGGATTAATTGGTAGTGTCAATGTGCGATCAGGGAACCTTGAGTAGTGAAAGTACTACTTTCGTACTCCGACTGATAAAGTGCGTCCAACAAATTGTGGTTTTCCTTCGACAATGGCGCAACAGTCGACGCATCTGTTCTAGGACCCGATCGAGAAGTTGAGAACCAATTTCTTTGTGTGCCATTTCACGACCCTTGAAAGGTAATGATAATGCAGCAGTGATCGCCATCTTCGAAAAGCTCTTAATTTTGCGGATTTTAATGTTGAGGTCATTGTCGCTGATTTTGAGACCAATCTTCATTTGTTTGAGCTCGGATTGCTCTTTCACGAGCTTTTTACGATTCACAGCACTCTTCTTTCATCTTTTGGTGCTGATATTTGCAATCGATGATTTAACGACCGGAGGGGTGGCATTGCCTGCGATTTCAACAGGGTCGACACCTTGCTCCAGGCAGAACCTGAGGCTTCTTTGCTTGACGCGATGCCAAGCTGCTCTCCATTAGTGCCAATAACGTGCCTGTTCATAGCGGTTTCTCGTCGATTTTTGGTGCGTGGGTTTTAGTGCTAATGTTGATTCCTTTCTTTTGCAACCTGCAGGTGAATTATAACAAAATTTTAGGGATTTTCGAGTGAAATCAGGGGTGAAAAGGTGGTAAAACAGATGACTTCGTGAGGGTGTTCGAGTTTGATTTCTGGAGAATCATCAAAAATCGGCAATAGTGCGACTAAGTTTGATCGTTTTGATAATGGCGCGGAGAGGAAAGTTTAAGGGTCTCAGTGGCGCGTTTTAATTCGAGTTTTAAGGTTGAGTTCAGGTGAATGTATTGAGAAATTTCAGTGGGCGTGAGGTGCCGTTGGTTATCGGTGGAATGGTAGCGTTCAGTTTGAAGCTGGGTGATGTGGTGGATTTTATTTTGATAGAAGTGGAGATTTTGGCGGAGATTCTCTGGAGGTGACTTAGTGGAGGAGATGATCGATAAGGGAGTTTTGATCAAGATAGGGAGATGGGCTTGATGTCGATGCGATCAAGAATTGGGCCCGCTGAGATGTTTGGTGTAATTATGAATTTGAGTGGGAGTGCAGGTACAGGGTTTGATATGTGATCCGTAGTGACCACGAGGCGAGGGAGTTCATGGTGGCAAAAAGCGTGAAAGTGGCGGGAAAGAGTGGCGCGCTCTTTGGCGCGGGAGATCGGGTGGTGGGTCTTCCAGGTGGCTGGCGTGGGAGGCCTCGAGGACGGAGCGAGGAAATTCGGGTGAATTCGTCGAGAGAAAAGGATGCCGAGGATGTGCAGGTGAGGATTTCTCCTGGAGTGTGTTTCCGCCTCACCAATGGGTGCAAGGCGGAACTACTGTGGTGGGGCTGACGGAAGGGGCGTTTCTGAATCTGATCGAGCTCAGTGGTGAGACCGTGAATTTTATGTAAATTGAGATAAGTTCGGCGGGGTTGGGTGGAGAAGAAGATCTTTGGCTGCACTCGCGGCAAGTTTTACCGCTACCTGGTGGTCAGGAGAAAAGTGGGATTATGATGTCCGGCAATAGCGAGGATATGAGGCGCGCTTAGCAAAAATCGAGACCCTGGATTTGGTCAAGGGTACAGAAGGAGGTTGGGAGAAGAAGATGGGGGCAGGGTGAGAGTTCTTTTCTGAAATCGATGTAGGGCTGCGAGGAGGGTGACTTGAACCACTCAAGTGGCAGGATATAGATGTGATGTTTGAGATGGAGAAAAAGCTGTTTCAGGGTTTGCACAGGAGTGAAATTTCGATGTCTTGAATAAGGGTAGACTTGAGTGGCGAGGCGGCGGGAAGAAAGATTTGTTTGAAGCCGTGTTTTAGCGGTTTTCGATAATGTTTAGAATGCCCATAACTGGCTGAGCTGCGTCGAGAGATAATTCGCCGGTAAAAAGACGCTGATATCATCTTCACGAAGTTGTTTGGCGAGAAATTAGAATATTGACGATGGGTAAATCTGGGAAGAACCACTCTTAATAAGGTCAGCAGGAGCAGATTGATGACAATTTTATGCTTGAGGAAGGAGAAGTCTGAGTTTCAGATGGCGCTGCGAACGCGTTCTCTGGATTCAAGAATGGTTTTATCCCATACCCTAAGATTAAAACCCGGGAGGCCTTATTGGTGGTGCCTTCAACCTCAATAAGTTGTCCAGAATAGCCGGTAGGGATGGCGGTGAAAACTTTAACATTCATAGTCTATGATGAATCTTTTAGTTTGAAAAATGTGAGAAAATGATGAATGGGTGGGGAACTATAAAATTTGGATAGATTTTTAAGAGGTGGATAGTTAAAAGTGAGATAAATGATAACTTGCTTATGCTTTTGATAACATATGCTTATACCCTTAGAGGTTTTAATGTGGACATGTATGTTTGCGTTATAGGTCTGAGTTATATATTTAAGTTTTGTATTAATTGTATAGAGGAGCTGGGGCAATTTAAGCACATGGTATACTGGAAGCAGTTGGGGCTGACAAAGCTTAGACAGATTATTAACAGATATCAGAGCATGACGATTGATACCGTAAGTATTGAAAAAGTGAAAATAGCACAAACATGTGCTTTATGTACCTGCTTTTGCCCTAATTTAAGATGGGCTGATCTAACTCCAGAGTCTTTCGTAGTAGTTAGGTTATTAGATTTACGAATAGATTTCGGACGGTGACGAGGCTGGAATCGAAAATCGAGTCATGGTAAATCTATAGTTTTGTTGTATCGCTATGATATAAACCAAGATGAAATAAATAACTGTGCATGTAGAATGATATTATGAAGATTTTTCGGACTGGAGGCGGTATCCGGCAGCTCCGCAATCGATTTTTAATGGCCTTTTCGAGGCTATTTTTATGTTTAAATAAATAAATGATTGAGAAAATGGTTGATTGAAATTAAAAATGTAAAAGATGCGTAACAGGGGATGAGCGATGTAAAATAGCTAAAATAATAAAATATGTGTTCAGAGTAAAACTAAAAATTGTTCAAAATTGTGAACAGAGTTTAACAGGGGTAGATGTGGAAAACTTAAAAATAGGGCAAAATTATAAAATTATTCAAAAAATATGTTGACATTAGCGTTTGAAGCGGTATTATAGAGGTAGCTTTTGAATAATAAATTGTTCTAAACCAAACAAACAGCAATATAGTAAACAAAACTCCACTCTACAAAAAGAAATCAGTATTCCTCGCAGTTTGACCGATTTCTTTTTACTTTACTAGTAATTTAGGCGTTTTTATAAATAAGTGTTTTATATGTGGTGGGTTCTTTGGGTATTCACTATAACTTTTTATGATGATTGGGGTGAAATGGGGATTAGTTGATGGATTGATGGAACGATAGAATGGACTTGCATGATCATTGATTTTAATATAGTGTTTCACAAAAATACTGATTTGCTAGAATTCCTTAATGAATATGTTAATGTATTTTCGTTTGATGTAAAATCTGTAATACTTACTAATATATATGATCGATATTTAGAAAAGAGAAAATATGAGGATTCTTATTTTGGACAATATAGATTGTCAGTCTATTTTTTGAAATGAGAAAGTTTTTAGGATTAAAGGCAAAACTTCTATTTTATGATTTTAGAAAAGAGATTTTTGAGGATATAATCAAATTTATGTTGTGTTTAGTATATTTATAATTACAACATATGGTTTTTAGTACACATTATAGTATTTTTATACAACATGTATTATGTTTGAAAATCAGACAGATACCAGATAGAGAGTATAATTGTTGTATTTATAGTAAGTTTTAGGCAGGCTTGCATAAATTGAACGCCCATGATACTATAAGAATGTCGAAAGACAAAAATACAAATAAACAACACATTAACAATTGGGAAAAGATCAATGTAGCGACGAGACTACGTTAGCCAGATTTTCCTGGCGTATCAGCTGAGACTGATCTTTCTCCACTAAAAGTGGGCAGTCAATTTCAAGCGGTGATGGTTGTGGCTTATAGTTATGTTTTGCGAGATAACCACCCGCTTGACTATGGTATTTTTCATCGTACATTAGATAAGTTATGGAAAATCGAGCATTGAAAATATTTCTGGGAGGAATAGAAATTGCTTTATAATAGTCTTATGATTAATCTTTTGATCAGATTTCAAGCTTAATTTCTTTGGTTATTTTTGGTAGTTATGCTCTTCACTACTACGCCAATGATGGTCGGCGACCCGCTTAGGATTATGCTACACTTTTGTGCTGCTTTATGTTCTGGTTTTGGAATTATTACCTGGGTGATGAACCTGTTTTTGAAGGTAGTTTTCTAAAAACAGAACTACACAGAACGGACTATTTTTAAGGCAGAATTATTGCGATGTACCCGATTATGTTGTTGATTTTGGGTGGCTTCAAGTGTGACGAAATTTGCTGGTTTTGATTTTCTTACCGGCAGTGTTGGTTGTTATTTTTGTGTTCACCAAGATGGTGAAATAGTATTTTTCATAGTGTTTAATAAGAAATAGTATGGATCAGAAAAATATTGGGCAGGTTTCTGGAATAAAATGGTCCGAACGACCAAGATTTTTCTAGCTTAAATTCTTTGAGTGCGGAGACAGGTTCCAACTGGGATGACGCAGAAGAGGCGGTGGCAAGACTGAATCAAATGTTTGAAGTTCAGGGGATGCCTGGATCCGAACGGTTTTGACACAAAGCAGATGGTGATGGGGCAGATGGCGATGCAGGCGCAGCCTGGACAGATGGCTGGCCAGATGCAACCAGAGCAGAAAAGCAGTTAATCCAGACGCAATTTAATCAAATACGCCAGAACAGTTGATTGACCAGATGCAGCCAGAGCAGAGTGGCAAACCAGCAGTGGTGGAGCAGATACCTCAGGAACTGACTACAGAAGCTTTGAGAGTGTAAATTCACAGATTGAACAGATTGGAGAGATAGAACGAGCGGAGGGTCGAACAGGGGATGAGGTTTGGTGATGTGCCAAAAAGCGATTTGGGCAAGATTGTAACGGTGGGGACGCGGACTTTCGAAGATGGAAGAAAACTGAGATTGGATGCAGATCTGCCGAGAGGCCTGCAGGATCGAGATGGTTTAGAGGAAGAGTGAAAGAGTTGAGAAAACCAAAGAAGATTAAAGGATCACGACGATGCGGTATCGTACAGAATGTTGAGGCGCTTGAACTTCATGAAATGAGTCGCTACAGTAGAATCCTGGGACAAGAGAATTTAGGGTAAATTTAATTAAGAAGCAGAGATTTGGTTAAAACAGGAAATTTGGTTAAAACAAAGATTTAGTTAAAACAGGGATAAAATTATAAGAACCCATAAATAAAGTCTCAAAAGAAAGAGACAAAAATGAGACAGGAATCAGGTGGGAAAATATTATTATGCGAAGAACATGACGGGAACGTCAGTAAGATTCTAAAACTAACAATACGTAAC